>JAEEGL015725674.1_pt1 | contig 32685 bp, 25 predicted proteins | sample 9134231 | NCBI WGS metagenome assembly JAEEGL01 (sample SAMN16246548, study PRJNA631951) | gut metagenome | biome: gut microbiome; feature: rumen; material: fiber-attached | host: Bos | place: Iran: Karaj | collected 2018-10
CCGTCCGAGGCGAACGCCATATTGGGGAAAATCCCGAAAAAAACAAACGTTATTCCGATGGAACAACTGGATGATTCTATGGGACGCGTTACCGTAGAGGGAAAGTTGGTGGACATGGAATGCAGGGATTTAAAAGGCGGCTCGTCAAAGCAACTTCTTTTATTTAAGATCACCGATTATACGAATACGGTGTCCTGCAAGCTGTTTGTTGAGAAAAAGCAGATGAAAAAGCTGCTGACACACATGGAAAAAGTCCGGAAGAACGGGGGCTTTTTGCGCGTGCGCGGCGATTATTCGATCGATTCGTTTACAAAAGAACCTTGTTTGTACCCGTTAGACATCGTGCCGGAACCGGCGCCTGTGCGGATGGATCATGCGCCGCAGAAGCGTGTAGAATTGCATTTGCACACGCAGATGTCCACCATGGACGGCCTTACCCGCATCACGGATGCGATGAATACGGCTGCAAAATGGGGACACAGCGCGCTTGCCATTACGGATCACGGCGTGGTGCAGGCTTTTCCGGAAGCGGCGAAGGCCGCTAAAAAAGCGGGCGTAAAGCCGCTGTTCGGTCTGGAAGGCTACCTTTTGCCGGATACGGAACTGATTTCCATGGATCGGGACTATGTCGTATTTGACATTGAAACGACGGGATTGCAGCCGTCGCAGGCGCATATTCTGGAGATCGGAGCGGTCAAAATTCGCAATGGACAGGTGATCGACCGCTTTTCGTCGTTTGTGGACAATTCCGTCATGATACCGCAGAATATCATCCAGCTTACCGGTATCGATCAGAGTGTCGTCGCCGGTGCGCCGAACGCGCGTACCGTGCTGGCGCAATTCCACGAGTTCGTGCGCGATTGCGTGCTGGTAGCGCACAACGCGGATTTCGACGTCGGGTTTATCACGCTGCACGGCGACCGTTACGGGCTGATTTTCGATCAGCCTTATGCGGATACGCTGATGCTTTCGCGGTATTTGATGCGGGACCTTAAGTCGCATAAGCTGAATGTGATCTGCGATGCGCTCAACATTTCGCTTGAAAACCATCACCGCGCACAGGACGACGCCGAAGCCACGGCGCAGGTGTTTCTGAATTTGACGGAGCGCATGCGAAAGCACGGATGCACAAAGCTGCCGGTAATCACAACGCGTCCGAATGTGGACAAAGGCGCAAAGAAAACGAAGGCGGCCAAACAGAAAACAAACCATATCATCATATTGGCGCAAACGCAGGAGGGAATGATGAACCTCTATCGTTTGGTCAGTTATTCGCACTTGCAGCATTTTTATATGCGCCCCCGCATCCCGAGGAGCCTTTTGGCAATGCACCGGGAAGGTTTATTGCTTGGCTCTGCGTGCGAACAGGGCGAACTGTATCAGGCGATGCTGGCCGGTGCGGACGACGCCGAGCTCGAGAAGATCGCGTCCTGGTATGATTTTTTGGAGATACAACCGCTGGGAAACAACGCCTTCATGATCCGCGAGGGCACGGTAGCGGACGAAGAGGCGCTGCGCGAAATGAACAGGCGTATCGTCGCTTTGGGAAAACGACTTGGCATTCCCGTGGCAGCTACGGGCGACGTGCATTTTCTGGAGCCGCATCAGGCGCGCTTCCGCGCCATATTGATGCATGAAATGAACTTTAAGGACGCCGACCTGCAAGCGCCGCTGTATTTGAAAACGACGGACGAGATGCTGGAGGAGTTTTCGTATCTCGGCGAGGAGACCGCGCGCGAGGTCGTCATCGATGTGCCCAACGCGATCGCTGAGAGCTGCCAGTGGCTGCAGCCTTATCCCGACGGTACGCATGCGCCGAAAATCGAGAATGCGGAAAACGATCTCAGGGATATGGCGATGAAACGTGCGCGAGAGATATACGGCGATCCGCTCCCAGAGATCGTACAGAAACGTCTGGATAAAGAGCTGAAATCCATCATCGGAAACGGGTTTGCTTCATTGTATCTCATGGCGCAGCGGCTGGTACAGAAATCGATGAGCGACGGGTATCTGGTGGGCTCGCGTGGTTCGGTCGGCTCGTCATTGGTTGCGACCTTTGCGGGGATTACGGAGGTAAACGCTTTGCCGCCGCACTATGTGTGCCCCGCGTGCAAACACAGCGACTTTGATGTAGATCGTACGCGTTACGCCTGCGGCGTGGATATGCCGGATCGCGCCTGCCCTGTATGCGGCCATGCGTACAAAAAAGACGGGTTTGACATTCCGTTCGAGGTTTTTCTGGGGTTTAAGGGCGACAAAACGCCGGACATCGATCTGAACTTCTCGGGTGAATATCAGCCGGTGGCGCACAAGTACGTTGAAACGATGTTCGGCGAAGGACATGCGTTCCGCGCAGGCACGATCAGTGCCGTTAAGGAAAAGACGGTATACGGCTATGTACTTAAATATCTTGAGGCGAAGGAGATAAAGGCGACGAGAGCGGAGATTGACCGCTTGTGCGCGGGGTGTTCGGGCGTCAAGAAGACGACCGGCCAGCATCCGGGCGGTATCGTCATCGTTCCGAAAGACCGCGATATTATGGAATTTACGCCGATCCATCATCCGGCGGATCAGGCGTTTAAGAATACGATCACGACGCATTTCGATTTTCATGCGTTGGATGACCGGCTGATTAAACTGGATATTCTGGGCCATGACGATCCGACGGCGCTGAAGATGCTGCAGGATCTGACGGGATTGGATCCGCGCAAGATCCCCCTCGATGATCCGGAAACACTGCAGGCATACGCGGACGCCGCGCCGCTGAAGATCGATTTGTCGCCGATCCACTGCGACGTGGGAAGCTTGGGCATTCCGGAGTTTGGTACGCCCTTTGTCCGCCAGATGCTGAAAGATACAAGACCGCATACGATGGAGGAACTGGTGCGCATCGCGGGCTTATCGCACGGTACGGATGTGTGGCTGAACAACGCGCAGGAACTGGTGCTGAACAAAGTCGCTACGCTTTCCGAGGTCATCTGCACGCGCGACGATATCATGAACTACCTGATTGCGCACGGCTGCGAACCGTCGGGTTCCTTTAAGATCATGGAAAGCGTGCGCAAGGGCAAAGGATTGACGCCGGAAATGGAAGCTATGATGCAGGAAAACGAAATCCCTGCGTGGTTCATCAGCTCCTGCAAAAAGATCCAGTATATGTTCCCGCGCGCGCATGCTGTTGCGTACGTGATGATGTCTTTCCGCATAGCGTATTATAAGCTGCATTATCCGCTGGCGTTTTACACGGTGTATTTCACCGTGCGCGCGGATGCGTTCGACATTGAAAAAGCGCAGGGAGGAGCGGAGCGCGTATTGGGAGAGATCAAGAGGATCCGCGCGCTGGGGAATGAGGCCTCCGATAAAGAGCAGAACCTGCTTACCATACTGGAAGTCGTGTATGAAATGAATTTGCGCGGCATCGAATTGCTGCCTGTCGACATCTACAAATCCGATGCCGTAGTTTTTCAGATCGAAGGCAACGCGATACGCCCGCCGTTCCATGCGATCTCCGGCGTAGGGCGTACGGCTGCGATCGCGATGGCGGAAAAAAGAGCCGGCAAAACCTTCGGATCGGTCGAAGAGTTCCAGCATGAGACGGGGGCGAATACCGCTATTTTGTCGGCGCTGGATCATTTGGGATGTTTCCGGGACATGCCCAAAACCAATCAAATGAGTCTGTTCTATTAGACGGCGTTTTATGTCGGGAAACTCTGCATACTTGATACGTATACCATTTCGGGGAAAATGCAATTTACAGGTTTTCCCCGTTATTTACATTTTCAATATATAAATCCAGCGAATATTTTCGGAATTGACTTTATTTTTCTTACTTCGTATGTTATAATTCAAACGATGTATTGTCGCATCTTTTATTCGCATGTGCGGCAAACAAAAGGATTGTATTTCAAGCAAGCGCATCAAGGAGGTAAAAGATTTATGACCGATCGTAAAGAGCAATTTGAACGTCTAGACGGAATCATTGCTAAATGGAAAGATGTCCCCGGTGGCCTTCTGCCCATCATGCAGAATGCACAGGATATTTTCGGCTGTGTTGACGGCGAAGTCGAGAAGTACATTGCCGAAGCTACCGGCGTTCCTGTGACCACCATTTTTGGTGTAGCGACTTTTTATTCCCAGTTTACTCTGCAGCCCAGAGGAAAATACACCATCGGCCTTTGCCTGGGTACTGCCTGCTATGTGCGCGGTGCGCAGAAGGTTATGGATGAGCTGGAAAAACAGCTCGCGATCGAAGTGGGCAACACGACTTCTGATGGCTTGTTTACACTGGAAGCGACCCGTTGCATCGGTTGCTGCGGCCTTGCTCCTGCAATGATGGTCAACGATGACGTTTTTGGCAAGTTGGATCCTTCGCAGGTTTCCGGCATTCTCGAGAAATACCGCAAGCTGGGGTAAAGTGAGAGCCATTGCGTGAAAGTTTCCCAAGTTATGCAGATTTTGCAGGTGAAGGTTCGTAGTGCGCAAACCGGTGTATGCGTCTGAATATAGATTGGGCGAATATGCGGTAAAGACCGATACTGAGTACCTGCCGATTTCTGAAAAACGTGTGAACGTGTGAAACAGATCGGATTTCGGATTTGCATAATTGTATTCGCACAGGGACGGGACGGCTAAGCGGGCGGCGAAAGCCGCAAAAGACGCTGACGGATCGTTCGGTGTACGGATATAAAGATATAATATCTGCGGCAACGATGTGAGAACGGCACGTAGGCGCGTGCGTTGGAAAGCGGCAGATGGGCGGTACGGCCCGTTTTGACGCAAACGCACCTGCGCTATACAACGGCGAAGCTGCATGGCTGCTGCAGAGGGAGGCACTGTAGAGATGAAACGCCGTCCTAGGCTGTGAAAGCGGGAATCTCCGTTTAGAAAGCTCTCAGAGTATGCGCGATACAACACAGATTGTTGCATGATACTCGAAGTTTTAGGAAGACCGATCGGAGAAGGGCGCATTTGCTGTGTTCTTGAGGAACGCGGGGTGCGGCGTTGAAAGAGACGAGCAGGTATGCTCGGCGCAGCAGAACTAAGGCTGTATCAATAAGAATACTTCTGAGGTTACGGCGTTTATTACAGATTTAAAAAGCAATGAATCAGAACTAATGGAGGTACATCAATCATGAAATCACTGCAGGAGTTAGAAGCAATTCGTGAAAAAACGCTTAATGATTTGAATTTGCGTAAAGACCGCAAGGAAGGTGTGCGCGTAGTAGTGGGTCTCGCTACTTGCGGTATCGCGGCCGGTGCGCGTCCCGTCTTGAGCGCCCTTGAGGAAGAAGTGAAAAATCGTCAGCTGAAGAACGTCGTTGTTTCGCAGACTGGCTGCATCGGCATCTGCCGCCTCGAGCCCATCGTGGAGGTTTATATGCCCGGTGAGGAAAAAGTCACTTATTGCAAAGTGACCCCGGATCAGGTCGGTCGCATTGTGGAAGAACACATCATTAACGGCAAGCCCGTTATTGAGTACACGATTGGCAGCTTTGAATAAAAATTATTATAAAGGAGAATATGAAGATGTTAGATGAGAAGGGCGTTCCCACTATTTCCTTCACGAATTCTGAATTTAATAGAAAGCAGAAGCGCGTAGTACTGCGCAACTGCGGTGTGATAGATCCGGAGAACATCGATGAATACATTGCATTCGACGGATACAAAGCGCTTGGCAAAGTGCTGACCGAAATGTCCCGTGACGACGTTATCGATACGATCGTACGTTCCGGTCTGCGTGGCCGTGGTGGCGGCGGTTTCCCCACCGGCATGAAGTGGAAGTTCGCAAAAGCGCCTGAGAGCGACATCAAGTATGTCTGCTGCAACGCGGACGAAGGCGACCCCGGTGCGTTCATGGATCGTTCCGTATTGGAAGGCGACCCCCATGCCGTACTGGAAGCCATGACGATCGCCGGTTACGCGATCGGCGCACAGCAGGGCTACATCTACGTCCGTGCTGAATACCCCGTTGCCGTAAAGCGTCTGCGCATCGCAATCGATCAGTCTCGTGCATATGGCCTGCTGGGCGACAACATCATGGGCACTGGCTTCAAATTCGATATCGACCTGCGTTTGGGCAGCGGCGCATTCGTATGCGGCGAAGAAACCGCTCTGCTCGCTTCCATCGAAGGCCAGCGCGGCGAGCCGCGTCCGCGTCCTCCGTTCCCGGCGGTCAAGGGCCTCTTCGGCAAGCCCACCCTGCTGAACAACGTTGAAACCTATGCGAACATCTGCCAGATCATCCTCAACGGTGCTGACTGGTTCGCTTCGATGGGTACCGAAAAGAGCAAGGGCACCAAGGTCTTCGCTCTCGGCGGCAAGATCGTCAACACCGGTCTTGTTGAGATCCCCATGGGCACCACGCTGCGCGAGGTCATCTATGAAATCGGCGGCGGCATCCCCAACGGCAGGCAGTTCAAAGCCGCTCAGACCGGTGGCCCTTCCGGCGGCTGCATCCCGGCAGCCAACCTGGATACGCCGATCGACTATGATAACCTGATTGCTCTGGGCTCTATGATGGGTTCCGGCGGTATGATCATCATGGACGAGGACAACTGTATGGTCGATATCGCGAAGTTCTTCCTGGGCTTCACGGTAGATGAATCCTGCGGCAAGTGCCCGCCGTGCCGTATCGGTACGCGCAGGATGCTCGAGATGCTGACCGACATTACCGAAGGCCGTGGTAAGCCCGGTGATATCGAGAAGCTGGAGCGCCTGGCAGTCAATATCAAGGCAGCGGCACTGTGCGGCCTCGGCCAGACTGCGCCGAACCCCGTATTGAGCACCATCCGCCACTTCCGCCACGAGTATGAGGCGCATATCAACGAAAAGCGCTGCCCGGCGGGAGCCTGCAAAGCATTGCTCAATTACTTCATCGATCCCGAAAAGTGCAAAGGCTGCGGCCTGTGCGCCAAGGCTTGTCCGGCCGGCGCGATCTCCGGCCAGATCAAGTCGCCGTTCGTCATCGACACCTCCAAGTGCGTCAAGTGCGGCGCCTGCATGGAGAAGTGCAAATTCGGTGCGATCAGCAGAAAATAATAAAAAATCATTCAACGAAAAAAGCATGTCATTCTATGACATGCTTTTTTTATTTGTTCAATCAAAGCATTTTCGGTTTCGATGATAAGCATGAATTACCAATCATATTTGCTTTACAAGTGGACACATTAATACTGCATCCGATGAAAGGAGGAAAAAACATGGCAAGGAACAACGTTTTGATCCCTGAGTCTAAGGCAGCAATGGATAAGTTTAAGACTGAAGTTGCCAGTTCGCTCAACGTCAACCTGACTCGTGGCTACAATGGCCATCTGACCAGCCGTGAAGCCGGTTCGATCGGCGGCGAAATGGTCAAGCGCATGATTGCGTATGCCGAGCAGAACATGCAGAAATAACGATGATAAACGGGGTGCATGTTGAAATATGCATGCACTCCAAATTAAAAAAGAAGAAAGGAGAAAGAATATGTCCAGAAACAGCATTCTCAAGCCCGAGAATAAAGATGCGTTCGACAGCTTTAAGACGGAAGTTGCCGGTTCTCTGAACGTGAACCTGCATCAGGGCTACAACGGTCAGCTGACCAGCCGCGAAGCCGGTTCGATCGGCGGTGAAATGGTCAAGCGTATGATCGCGTATGCCGAAAAGAATATGGGCGGCAGTACCAACAATATGCTGAAATAATTGCGGCACAAAGATGCCGGAAGATCTCACTTTCGCAGTAACATATCCTGTACTGCGTGAAATAAAGGGACGCCTTTATTATGATCGGCGTCCCGTAATATTTATTCGAAATATTTGATCAACCCGTTATAAATACCGCGCGCACAGCTCTGCTGATAGGAATAACGGTTTAAGCGCAGATCCTCGGTCGGATTGGTAATAAACCCCAATTCAACGGCTATGACGGGCTGTGCGGACCAATTGAATCCCGCCTGGTCGTTCGAAAGGAAGACCGCCAGCGGATTAGCGTCTATGACGCTGCACAGTTCGGAGAACGTGTATCTCGCCAGAGCCAAGCTTTGCTCATAGATTGCCGCATTGCTGCTTTGTGCGGGAGAAAGCACGGAAACGCCGTTTTTGTTGGGATTGTTGCTGGAATTGCAATGAATGCGCACCCAACAGTCCACCTGCGCTTCGTTCATCATTTGCGCGCGCTCCGTATTGGAGAGGGAGACATCGTTGCGCGTGCGCGTCATGATCACGGTTGCGCCTGCCTGCTCCAATAGGCTTTGCAGATGCTTCGCGATCTGCAAATTGATTTCATATTCCGAGGTGCCGGTTTTGATACCCACGGCGCCCGTGCTCATGCGCGCTTTTGTGCGGGAAGAACCAGGCGCAATGGCTTCAAGCGCCGTGTCTGCATTCATCTGATGTCCGGCGTCTATGCCGATCACCTTGCCCGAAAGCGCTGAAATTTCGGTGCGCGTGGGCGCGCTTTGCGTGGAATCCGACGAAGCCACCAGCGTGCCTTCCCACAGCGCGGTATTATAAGCGGAAATCGTATAAGGGCCGAGCTGACCGTCCGACGGCACGCCCAGTATGCGCTGCAGGCGGCGCACACCGCGTTCGGTATAAATCCCAAAAGCGCCGTCTATGGCTCCGTTATAGAGCCCCAGTTCGGATAAAACGGATTGCAGTCTGCGCACAGGGGTACCCTCGGAACCAATCTGCAGAAAAACATCATCTAAAGAGCTGAGAGCGAAAGCCGTTGAAAAACAGCTCGCCGTCAAAAGGATGACCGCGACGACAGCAATCAGAATGCGCTTTCGAAGCTTCAAAAGGGATCAACTCCACTGGTTTGTTAAAGACTACTGACAGTATACTCTTTTTTTATGTGCGGGAAAATAAATATTCTGTAAACTTCCTGCTGTTTTCGAATAAATATTGACTTTTTGACGTGTGTAAAATATGATTGGGTTTATTAACGACAGATTAAAAGAACAAATGAAGAAATAACGGGGAAAAGCATAATCACAATGCTTTTTACAAGATATCTGGCTGGGAGACATAAGAATGAGCATATATTTCGACGCTGCGCTTTTTGTAATAGCTCTCGTGATCGCGATCCGGATGTTCATGGCAAAAGATTGGAAAAAATCCTGGACGTGGGCGCTGATTACGCTTTATTGGGTCGTGAACGCCGTCAGCAAAATAGTAAATCTGGCTGTGAATCTCTGATGCGCGCGGACACATACGAACTGCGGATCACATGCAGATCGAGGGAATTTTGAGGCATTGGCTATTGACGTAAGAAAACGGCGGTGCTAAAATAACCTGTATATAATCGTGATATTCGGAAAGGAGGCACATGTTTGATGAAGCCGGTTCGCACATTTGCACAAATGCCCGTTCTGGCCCCGATTGCAGCGGAAGGCTTTGCTTCATGTGTATTTTAGACAACCTGCCTGTTCCTTCATCCGGCAGTGGTTGCCGGTTTTTTTATGGAATTTACACACAATATACAGCTACATTATAAATGTGAGGATTATTATCCATGAAATATAATGATTTGATTTCGTCTACCGTACAGACAATCCCGCCTTCCGGCATACGCCGCTTTTTTGATTATCTGGATGACAGCTGCATCAGTTTAGGAGTAGGGGAACCCGATTTTCCGACTCCCGAAGGGATCCGCCAGGAAGCGCTGCGCGCGCTTTCGCAGGGACGCATTGCCTATACGTCCAATTCCGGCATGCCGGAGCTGCGGGAATTGATACTCATATATCTCGAAGACCGTTTTGATATCAAAGGACATACCATTGACGACGTGCTGATCACGGTAGGCGCCAGCCAGGCGATCGATCTGGCGCTGCGCGCGATCGTCAATCCGGGCGACGAAGTGATTATGCCCGATCCGACGTATGTTTCTTATGTCCCGAGCGTAGCTTTGGCCGGAGGCACCGCTGTGCGCGTTGCAACGTGCGCAGAGAACCGGTTCCGGCTGATGCCGGATGACCTGAAAGCGGCCATCACGCCCAAGACCAAGGCGGTGCTGCTGCCGTATCCGAACAACCCTACGGGCGGGATCATGGAGCGCGCAGACCTCGAAGCGATCGCGGATGTGCTGCGGGATACGGACATCCTCGTTGTAACGGATGAAATCTATGCGGAACTGACGTATAACGGAAAAACGCACGTATCGTTTGCCGCTTTGCCCGGCATGCAGGATCGCACGATCGTACTGAACGGGTTTTCAAAGGCGTTTTCCATGACCGGCTGGCGGCTCGGATATGCGGTAGGTCCTACCGAACTGATCGCCGCAATGACGAAGATCCACCAGCTGACGATGCTTTGTGCGCCAACGCCTGCGCAGTACGCCGGCGTCGCGGCATTGAAGCAGGGCATTGCAAACGGCTGGAAAGATATTAAGTTTATGACCGATCAGTATGACCAGCGCAGAAGATTTTTGGTCGACGCTTTCAACGATATGGGCTTGGAATGCAGAGAACCGGAAGGTGCATTTTACGTGTTCCCATCCATTAAATCGACGGGCATGACTTCCGAAGAATTCTGTGATCAGCTGCTGGAAAAGCAAAAGGTCGTCGTCGTTCCCGGGAATGCGTTCGGGGAATCGGGAGAGGGACATGTGCGATGCTGTTACGCGACGAGCATGGAGGACATCCGCAATGCGACGGAACGCATACGCACGTTTCTCAAAACTCTATAATCGGGAAAGCATAAGGGATGGGAGCCATAGATTCCATCCTTTTTTGCATTATAGGGATTTATTGGGAGAATCGTAAATGGATCAGAAAGTACAGAGAATACTCGAATACCATAAGATTTGCGCGCTGCTCGCGCAATATACCGTTTCCGAGATCGGCCGCAATGCGGCAAGTCTGCTGCAGCCTGCCGGCACGTACGCAGAGGTGCAGGTTTTATTAAACCAAACCTCAGAAGCGATGGATATCTACCGCCGCGGCGGCCATAATCCCGTAGAAACGTTTACGGACATGCGCGAACACCTGAAGCGCATGCACGCGGCCATTGCGTTTAGCGCCGGAGAACTGCTGGAATTGGCGCGCTGCATGTATGTGAGCCGCGTGGCGCGCGAACGGTTGACGGCCGAGGAGACAACCGGATTGCTGGCGCACATGGCGTCACAGCTGTGTTCGCACAAATTTGTGGAAGATGAGATCCGAAAGTGCATTTTGAGTCCGGAAGAGATCGCGGACGCCGCCTCGCCTGCGTTGATGCGGATTCGCAGGCAAATGCGCCTGACGAACGACCGCGTGCGCGCGCGTCTGAACGATATGATCCACAGCACGACGTTTCAGCAGTATTTGCAGGATCCGATCGTTACGATCAGAAACGGCAGGTTTGTCCTGCCCGTGAAGCAGGAATACAGGCAATACGTGCCCGGGCTGGTACACGATCAGTCCGGAAGCGGCGCCACGGTATTCATTGAGCCCACGTCGGTAGTGGAATTGGGCAATGAATACAAGCGGCTGGCGGCAGAGGAGCAGACGGAGATCGAACGCATACTTGCGGAACTGACGGCGCTGGTTGCGCCGTATGCGGATGAGCTGTATGCGAGCCTGGAGATCCTTGGAACGCTTGATCTGATCTTTGCAAAGGCGTCCTTCGCGCGCGATCTCAAAGCGAATTGCCCGGAACTCAACCATGACGGGCATATCCGCATACTGCGCGCGCGGCATCCGCTGATCGATAAGGAGAGTGTGGTACCGGTAGACCTTTGGCTGGGAGAGCAGGCGAGGATGCTGATCATTACGGGGCCCAATACCGGCGGGAAGACCGTCACGCTGAAAACCGTAGGCCTGTTCGTGCTGATGGCGCAGGCAGGCATGTTCATTCCGGCGCAGGAAGGTTCAAAGCTGTGTGTGTTCTCGCAGGTCTATGCGGATATCGGTGACGAGCAGTCCATTGAGCAGTCGCTTTCCACTTTTTCGTCGCATATGACAAATATCGTGGGGATACTCGAAAAGGCGGGTCCGGATACACTGGTACTGCTGGACGAATTGGGCGCGGGCACGGATCCCGTAGAGGGTGCGGCGCTGGCGATGTCGATATTGGAAACGCTTTATGCGCGCGGATGCATGACGATGGCGACGACGCATTACAGTGAGATCAAGGCCTTTGCTATGACCCATGAGGGAATGGAAAATGCGTCGATGGAGTTTGACGTAGACAGACTTTGCCCGACATATAGACTCCTGATCGGCACACCCGGTAAATCCAACGCCTTTGAAATCTCAAAGCGTTTAGGGCTGAACGAAAGTGTGATTGAAAGGGCGCGGGAGTTCCTGAAAAGCGAAGACGTTCAGTTTGAAGACGTCATGCAGAGCGCGCAGGCGCAGCGCAGGAACGCCGAACTGGAAAAACAAAAAGCGCAGGAAGAAAGATGGGAATTGGAACGCTTGCGCGGGGAAGTGCGGGCTGCCAAGGAAAAGCTGGCTGCGGAGCGCGCACGGCTCAAGGATAAGGCACAGGAAGAAGCGCGGCAGGTCGTTTCCGACGCCCGCAAGGAAATGGACGAGGTCATTGCCGGACTGAAGAATCTAAAGAATGTCGACCAGCGGCAGCTGGATCGCGCGATCCAGCAAGCGAGGGATCGTGCGCGCGGCATGGAGAAAAAGTTTTATCAGCCGCAGCAGCGGACGGAAGAAGGCGGGACAGTCCCGAAAAAAATCCAGCCGGGCGACAGGGTGCGCATCGCCTCACTGGGGCAAAACGCAACGGTTCTGAAAGTGCAGGAATCGAAGAACGAGGTTCAGGTGCAGGCGGGAGTGATGAAGCTGACGGTCAACCGCAGCGATCTGAGGACGATCGAAAGAGAGATCGAACCGCCGCGGACGAACATGAAGAAACCGCTGCTGGCTGAACGCGACGTCGGGCTGAGTCTGGATGTTCGCGGAAAGCTCGTGGACGAGGCGATCATGGAAGTGGAACGTTATATCGACAATGCCGTATTGGTGGGACGCAGCGAACTGACGATCGTTCACGGGAAAGGAACGGGCGCGCTGCGCGCGGGGATTCAGCAGTATTTAAGGAAAAACCCGCGCGTGAAATCGTTCCGTCTCGGCAACTACGGCGAGGGCGATGCGGGCGTGACGGTGGTAACGCTCAAATAATTCATACGTCGTTCACAATTAAAATGTTATGCTAAAGGTGAGTATAGGTGATGATTGTCAGCGCATGTCTGGCGGGCGTACGCTGCCGCTATGACGGCAATACCCGTCCGGATCCGAAGATCGTGGAAATGGTGCGCAGGGGGGAAGCGATACCCGTATGTCCCGAGGTTTTGGGAGGCTTGCCCATTCCGCGCGATCCTGCGGAATTAACGGCCAACGGCGAATATGTACTGGATGGACAAGCGCGTGTTGTTACGCGTTCGGGAAAGGACGTAACGCAGGCATTTCTGCGCGGTGCGGAGGAAACGCTGCGTATCTGCAGAGAACACGGGATAACGGAAGCGCTTTTTTCTGCAAAGAGCCCGTCGTGCGGCTGCGGCGCCATTTACGACGGACGGTTTACGCATACGCTCGTTTGCGGCGATGGCGTGACCAGCGCGCTGCTGAAGCGCAGCGGGGTGCGCGTTCGTGCAAATACAGAACAATCACCTGCTTCTACAAAATGACCGGAGGAGAAATGGAATGGAAGAGAACAACACGATTCTGGTGATTGACGACGACAAAAACATTCTGAAAATCATTGAACTATATTTACAAAAATCCGGATTTGAGGTGCGCACCGCGGAGCGCGGCGATACGGCGCTGACGCTGTTCCGGCAGATCCAGCCGGCTTTGGTGGTGTTGGACGTGATGCTGCCGGGCAAAAACGGATGGGAAGTGCTGCACGAGCTGCGGCAGGAAAGCGATGTGCCTGTTATCATGCTTACCGCGAAAGGAGAGACGCTTGACCGCGTACAGGGACTGGAACTCGGTGCGGACGATTATATGTCGAAGCCCTTCGACGCAAAGGAGCTGCTTGCCCGCATCAAAGCTGTAATGCGCCGCTCTGTGATGCCGGAAAAGGAAAAAAAGATCACGGTGGACGGACTTACCGTTTCGCTGGAAAACTACGCCGTTACTCTGGACGGGAAGACGATCGAGATGCCCCCGAAGGAAATCGAGCTGCTGTTCTTTCTGGTTTCGCACGAAGGCAAGGTCTTCACGCGCGATCAGCTGTTGGAGCAGGTATGGGGATTTGACTTTTTCGGCGCTTCGCGCACGGTGGACGTGCATGTGAAGCGGATTCGCGAAAAGCTCGGAGAACGCGATGCGTGGCAGCTTAAGACCGTTTGGGGCGTGGGATACAAATTTGAGATCAATCGTTGAGCCGAAAAGATGAAAAACAAGCTCTTTAAAACTCTCTTTGCAAGGATGCTCACTACTTATCTTGCGGTAGTGCTGGGATTGTTGCTGCTGATGGCCGTCACGGTCGTTGGAATGTTTCAGCGGCAGTACTTGGAAGAGAAAGAACAGGAGCTTTGGCGTGAGGCGGAAGAGATCAATACCATACTTGTCGAGAAATACGTCTATGATGAAAAGCGTCCGGTAGCGAGGGAAGAGCTGCGCACGATCGCGCGAAAGCACGATGCGCTGATACAGGTGATCGACCTGAACGGCGATCTGATGGTTTTTTTCGATCCCGAATCAGCCGATAAATGGTCCGCGCTGGAAGAATGGACTTATCCCGTGAATACGATGGAGATGGGGCAAATCAGCGATCACTTATTTGAAGGGTTGACAGATTTGCCGATTTTGTCTGCCGTTCGGGCGGTCGAAAACCAGGGCCAGCAGGAAGGCGTCATCCTTTTGCACGTGGATATGAGCAGCGTCAACGCCTCTATCCGGAAAGTCTATCTGGAGGTGCTGCTGACTGGCCTTGTGGCGATACTTGCCGCGGTGTTGGCGGTGTACTATCTTACGACTCACATCACGCGCCCGATCACGGATATGAATAAGACCGTACAAAAATACACCAAGGGCGAATTCGACGTGCGCGTGCCGGTCAGCGGCACGGACGAGGTTGCGCAGCTGGCGGACAGTTTTAATACCATGGCCGACGAAGTGAACGGGCTGGAAAACGCGAGACGCAACTTTGTGGCAAACGTCTCGCATGAGCTTCGTTCACCGCTCACGTCCATGCGCGGTTTTTTGGAGGCGATGCGTGACGGGACGATCCCTCCCGCGGAACGGGATAAGTATTTGGATGTCGTGATCAACGAAACAAAGCGCATGACGTCGATGGTAAACGACCTTTTGGATTTGGCACGCATCGAATCCGGGAAGTCCGTATTGCATCCGGAGGTGTTCGATATCAACGAGTTGCTTCGCCGCACGCTGATTACGTTTGAAACGCGCATCGGCGAAAAAACTTTGGATGTCGGAGTAGATTTTGCAGAAGAATTGTGTTACGTTGAAGCTGACCCGACGCAGATTGCCCAGGTACTGCGCAATTTAATCGATAATGCGATCAAGTTTTCTCCGGAAAAGGGGATGCTGCGTCTGTGTACGCGGGTGGATAAACAACTGGTTTACGTGCGTGTGCAGGATTATGGCAGAGGGATTCCCAAGGAGGATCTCCCGCATATATTTGAGCGGTTTTATAAAGCGGAAAAAGCGCACACGCCATCCAGTCAAAGCGGAACGGGCTTGGGTCTGGCGATCGTCCAGAGAATCGTCGCGCAGCATGGACAGACGATACGCGTTGAGAGCGATCCGCAAAACGGGACTGTTTTTGAATTCACATTGAAGCGTGTGCTGGAGCAGAATAGAAGAAAACATGCTATGCAGGCAGACGAGGGCTGACAGGAGGCATGAAGGAGTATGGAGAACTGGAAGTACTACGAAAACATGGGATATGACGGCAAACCGCCCCGGAGGAATCGTCTGGTTACGGGACTGATTGTCATCATAGCCGTTTTGATTGTGGCATTACTGGTGATGGGGCTGGTGCTTTCCTCTCAGAACGCTTCAAAAACAGAGAATACCGAGGCGCAGGCGAACGTTTCTCCGGCGCCGGATGCGCATCAGACGATCCCGCCCATGGCCACGCCCAAAGCGGAAGACCGCGAAATGCCCGATCTGGACGGAAAATCGCTGCCTTTAACCGAGATTTACAACCCCATACCGGATCTGGTCGATGCGGTGGTGGACAGTGTCGTCAGCATTGACGTGTATGAAAAAGTGGTTTCCGGCGGAAAGGAATCCTTGCAGCTGAGAACCGGCGGCAGCGGTTTCGTCATAGCTTCATCTGGATACCTTATTACGAATGCGCATGTGGTAGCGCATGCCGATCGGGTGGAAGTGGTCTTGAATAACGGAGAAAGGTATGAAGCGACCATCATCGGCGCGGACGCCACGCGGGATATTGCGGTAATAAAAATCAACGCGACCGGGCTCAAAGCTTTGAAACTTGGTGATGTGGATCAAATGCGCGTAGGCGATATCGTTGTGGCGATCGGGAGCCCCAGCAATATGCATCAGTCGTTTGAAGGCACCGTGACGATGGGAATCATCAGCGCGAAGAATCGCCTGGTCAATATCGATGGGACGCAGAACACCTTTGTGCAGATGGACGCGGCTATCAATTTCGGCAGCAGCGGAGGGCCGCTGTTTAATCTGCAAGGCGAAGTGATCGGTATCACGACGGCGAAGAACCTGTTTTCCGGTTTTGATGAGTACGGAAATCCTGTCAGTACGGAAGGCATGGCATTCGCCATACCGATCAGCGCAGGAACGAAAAACAACATTGAACAGCTGATTACCGTAGGGTATGTGCGGCGTCCTGGCATAGGAATCAACGTGCTTACGATCAGCGAGGAGAATGCTGATACGTATGAAAGCGTGTCCCGCGGCGGCGTGTATGTTTACGGAGTAGTCATTGACGGCCCGGCAGCGCAGGCGGGCCTGAAAGCCGACGACCGGCTTGTTTCCTGTCAGGGAATAGCGATCGACGATCAGCAGATACTTGTGGATATGATCGCTGAGCGCGGCATAGGCGACGTTCTTACATTTGTAGTGGAGCGGGCAGAAGAAACGCTTACGATCGACGTGAAGATAGGGGACAGGAATACGTTGGATTATACGGAAATGAAATATGGGGCGATCTATAACGAAAATGAATGACGGAAGAGACCGCATAGAAAACGATCTGTCTGTGCTGCGGCTACTTTTCTGTTCTAAAGACGCATAAATAAGTAAGTTATGATTGAACGCCTGATACTTGTGTGATAAAATATGCAAATAGGCTCGAGAGTCTAAATGCCAAGGAGGACATGCGAACTTGAAAAAGTTGAGGACCCCTCTGATATATTTAGTAATACTGGTTGCCATCATCCTGTTGGCGACGGGGCTTGACCCTTCCGGTCCGCAGCCGGATAAGCTGGAATACAAAGAGTTTCTAAATGCGGTACGAGAAGATAAAGTCGAAGCGGTTGTGCTGACAACGCGTGAACTGACCGGTATTTATCGAAACAGCGAATATCAGAAGAGCCAATTGCCGCAAAAATACGATTTTTATACGGTGGTGCCTTCGGAAGCGACGTTTGCCAAAGACATAGCGGTGATTGTTGCGGAGAAGGATGATAAATCTACGCCCGACGAGATATCGAGCGCGGACTACCCGTTTGACTATCAATCCAAACTGCCGGCGGAAGCATCTATTTTTGAAATCATCCTGCCGTACATTATCCTGTTTGCTGCATTGGCGCTGTTCTATTTCTTAATGATGCGTCAGCAGGGCGGCGGCAACAAAGTGATGAGCTTTGGAAAATCGCGTGCCCGTGTGCAGACGGATGATAAAAACCGCGTCACATTTGACGACGTGGAAGGCGCGGACGAGGAAAAAGAAGAGCTGCGCGAAGTCGTCGAATTTATGCGTGCTCCGAAGCGGTTCAACGAGATCGGCGCGCGCATCCCCAAGGGCGTTTTGCTGGTAGGGCCTCCGGGCACTGGTAAGACTCTGTTGGCAAAAGCTGTCGCAGGCGAAGCCAGGGTGCCGTTTTTCTCCATTTCGGGCTCTGATTTTGTGGAAATGTTTGTCGGCGTCGGCGCTTCGCGTGTGCGCGATCTGTTCAACACGGCGAAGAAAAGCACGCCGGCTGTGGTGTTTATCGATGAAATCGACGCGGTCGGCCGTCAGCGCGGCGCCGGTATGGGCGGCGGGCATGACGAACGTGAACAGACTCTGAACCAGCTGTTGGTAGAGATGGACGGCTTTGCTCCGAATGAAGGAATCATTGTCATCGCAGCCACGAACCGTCCGGACATCCTCGACCCGGCATTGCTGCGTCCTGGCCGGTTTGACCGGCAGATCACGGTCAACTATCCCGATATCAAGGGAAGAGAAGCCATTCTGCGTCTGCATGCGCGCAACAAACCGCTTACAAGCGACGTGGATTTGAAGGTGCTGGCGAAACGCACGCCGGGCTTTACGGGCGCGGACCTTGAGAACGTGTTGAACGAAGCCGCGATACTTACTGCCCGTTTCGGCAAGAAAGAGATCGGCATGCATGAGCTGGAAGAGGCGATCACGCGCGTGGTGGTTGGTCCTGAAAAGAAGAGCCGTGTGATAACGGAATCGGACAAACGCATAACGGCCTATCACGAAAGCGGACATGCGATCGTAGCGCTCAAGCTTAAGAACTGCGATCAGGTACATGAAGTCTCGATCATCCCGCGCGGCATGGCGGGCGGTTATACGATGACTCTGCCCAAGGAAGATATGATGCACGTGACCAAGAGCAAGTTGGAAGATCAGATCGCCATGATGCTGGGCGGGCGCGTTGCAGAAGAGGTGCGACTGGGGGATATGAGCACAGGCGCGTACAACGATTTGCAGCGTGCGACGGATATTGCGCGCAAGATGGTCGAAGAATACGGCATGAGCGAAACGATCGGCCCCGTGTTCCTTGGCGGACAGACGGAAGTGTTCCTTGCAAAGGAATGGGGACACCGGCGCAATTATTCGGAAGATCTGGCCAGCCGCGTGGATGCGGAGATCAAACGCATACTGGAAGAGCAGTTTGAGCGTGCGCGCGTATGCATCGCGGAGGATATGCCTGCGCTCGACCGCGTAGCGGATGCACTGGTCGAATTTGAGAGGATTGACGGCGATAAGTTCGAAGCGCTGTATTTCAATAAGAGTACGCAGCTGGACGAACCGGAACAGCCGGTCGAACTGGAGAAAGCCAAACCGGAGGAAGCGCTCATAGACGCGGATACGCAGCCGGAAAACGCGGAGCCAAATGCGGATACAGACGCGGATCCGAATAATACGGAAGAACAATAATAACGAATCAGTAAAAAATCCCCATTCGGGGATTTTTTGCAAATATCAGGAAAGGGAAGGATCAGAGGGTGGAATTACAGATCGGATTAAAAGGGAAACAGGGACTGACGGTTGCGATGGAACATACGGCGTCAGCCGTCGGGAGCGGCCTGCTGCCGGTATTTGCCACACCGTGGATGGTCACGCTGATGGAAATGTCGGCGTCCGACGCGGTAAAGGACGCACTGGAGCCGGGGAAAACGACAGTCGGTATCCGCTTAGATATTCAGCATACGGCCGCTACGCCGCTTGGCCTCAAGGTGTGGGCGGAAGCGGAATTGATCGAGATCGATCGCGCGAAGCTCACGTTTCGTGTACAGGCATATGATGAATGCGGGCCTGTCGGCAGCGGGATACACGAGCGCTTCATCGTCGATGAGAAGAGATTTATGGAGAAAGCAGGCGCAAGGCATCCTTGAGCGAACGCTTCGATTTGCATGTACACAGCGCTATGTCCGACGGCACGCTAGGGCCCGAGGAGGTCGTTTTACGCGCCGCGCAGGCAGGGATGACATATCTTGCGCTGACCGATCACGACACCGTGGCGGGATCGCGCGAATCCATAGAAGCCGGAAAGCGTCATCATGTGAACGTCTTGTCAGGTGTGGAATTCAATAATGAATGGCCGTATGAACTGCACATCATAGGCTTAGACGTGGATTTGGAAAACACCGCACTGTGCGATGCGCTGGAACATCTCCGTATATGGCGCAGCGAGCGAAACGAGAAGATGCTGCATAAGCTGTTGGATGCGGGATATGACATCGAAGAGCACTTGACATGGAGCCACGGGAATACGACGCGGCTGCATTTTGCCATCGCTTTGTGTAAGGCAGGATATGCACAGAGCGTTCACGATGCATTCCAACGGTATCTGTGGGAGGGGAGACCCGGCTATTGCGAAGATCGCCTGTTTACACCGGAAGAAACCATCTCGTTCATACGCGGTGCGCACGGCCTGCCGGTGCTGGCGCATCCGTGCCATATTCACCGGAATGTTTTTTCGCTGGTAAAAGAGCTTAAGGAAATGGGCTTGATGGGAATAGAAGCATACTACCCGACGTCTACGCCGGGACAGACGAAGCAGTTTGAAAGTATAGCGAAGCAGTACGATCTTCTGGTGACCTGCGGCAGTGATTTTCATGGCGCAAACCGTCCCAGCGCCTCGATAGGGTGCGCGTGGCAGGAGGTTCCGTCCCTCCAAAAAACGGCCGCATATCTGAAAAAACGATTTACAGGTTTCGTTCGTTAAACCGAAACGCGATTGGATCGGAAAGAGATTTTCGGCCATTTGGCTGAAAACAATGATACAGCTTTTCTGCGAGAGGATAGAAAAAGCACCTCCACAGATATGGAGGCGCTTTTGTTTTCACTGACCGTTTAATGCGGTTTTCAGCTTCTCAAGCGCCTTTCTGCGGTGGCTGATGGCGTTCTTTTCCTGTGCGTTCAGCTCCGCAAAGGAGCGCCCGTAAGGGGGATAATAGAAGAGCGGATCGTAACCGAAGCCGTTTTCTCCCTTGGGAGCGTCCAGCAGCAGTCCGCTGCAACGTCCTTCCACGCAGAGCGTCGGCTGATTTCGCCGTGCCAGCGCAACCGCGCACGCAAAATGACAGAAGCGGTTTTCCACTCCCTGCATGTTCTTTAGGAGCAATGCGTTGTTTGCCTCGTCGTCGTGCCCTTCGCCTGCGTAGCGGGCGCTGTATACGCCCGGCGCGCCGTCAAGCGCATCTACGACCAGCCCGCTGTCATCGGCAAGAGCCGCATCGAACTCCGGCGCGGCGGCGAGGATCTCTTCCGCTTTCTTGACGGCGTTTTCGCAAAAAGTCGTGCCGTCTTCGACGACGTCGATTTGTACGCCGACTTCTTTGAGTGAGCGGATGTCCGGGAAATACTCTCCCAGGATTTCTTTGATTTCACGGATTTTATTGGCGTTATTAGACGCAATAATCAAACGCATGTCGATATTACCTCGTCAATAATTCTTTTGTTGGAATGTATTATACACGAATTCGGCGCGAAAAGAAACGGCCCGCAGACCGTTTCTTTTTTGAAATACGTTACCGAAACTGATTGACGTACAGCGGCGCCGCGCCGGATGCTTTTGATGCGGGGGTATAATCGTCGCCCTCGACGAGCAACCGCACCTCGGATGCGCCGCAGAAGGATTTTGCGCATAGCTGTAAGGTTTCGATGGCGGCCTGCTCCAGCGCAGGAGTGTCGGCAAGCTCCGAAAATTCGGACGAGAAGTTGAATATCGCGACGTCTTCCAGCAGCGAGGCGGAAATCACGTTTGTGCCGTCCGGGAAGCAACTGCGTAAGGTTTGATCCGCAGGACCGTTCAGCAATTCACGAATGACATCCAATAGAGTAGGTTCGCCGCCGATGAACCGTGTGACGGGTACGTTCAGGCTGGCGGACCGGTTCGGGAAATAAAGCGTTACCGGGTACCGTGCGTCCGTATCCGCAGAAGTGGCGAGCGGTTCGATATTTAACGGCTGCTTTTCAAAGGTGCCGTTGACAGAAGTGCCGTTTGCAAGCTTTTTGCGCGTCTTGCCGTCAAACGTAAACCGTACGCGGTCGATCGAAGGGAATTCCGTCAGTGTGTTGACGACCGCGCAGACCATGTTTTCTTCCTGAACCGAAGTTTCAAAATCCGGCAGATCGCAAATGTTTACGGTCGCCGTTGCATCGTCGTCGATCGACAGGACGAATGTGACGCCGTCGGGAAGCACGTTCTTCAACCCCATGGAAGCCGCAGCAACGCGGTTTTCGTCAGTGTCGACCAGCTGCGTCAGCGCGGCGCGCCCGATGCCTTCTTCCCAAGGGATGAGCTTCATGACGGGGACCATGAACCCGTCGTCGCTCTGGTAGTACAGCACCGTGCGGCGGTAGCCTGCGGTATCGTCCGCCGCTGCCTCGTCTGCCCAAACGGTTTCTTCTTCGGCTGCACATCCGGCAAACAGCAGCGCTGCCATCATGGCGCACAATATGATAGCATATAGTTTATGCCGCATAGAATCTCCTCCCGTCACTGATATGCTTCAGTATATTCGGGAGGGCGTGGGTATTATGTCTATGTCACTTGCGTTAATGCTTTTACTTTCGATTCTTCGGGCGTAACTACGGCGGTTTGATAATTGTCGTAGACGACCATGCCCGGCTTTGCTCCCGACGGCTTTTTGACGTTCTTGCGCGGACAATAATCGACCGGAACGGAAGCCGAAGCGCGTGCCTTGCTGTAATACGCGGCTAAAAGCGCAGCCTCCGAAATTGTTGCTGCGGGCGGTTCGCCTTCATAGCGGATGATTACATGCGACCCGGGGATGTTTTTTGTGTGCAGCCATAGATTGCTGCCAGTGGCAAAATGCAGCGTGAGCGCGTCGTTTTGCTGGTTGTTTTTGCCGACGTAGATATCGATCCCGTCGCTGGAAATAAAATGCATCGGCGCAGAAGGCGGCTGCTTGGGCGCCTTGACGCGGGTTTGCCGGCGTTTGATATAGCCTTCCCGTTCCAACTCGGAACGGATTTCGTTTAATTCCACGTCCAAAACGCATTTGCCGATATTGTCGAGCTGCCCTTCCAGATAAGCGATCTCCTCGAGCGTTTGCCGTTTTTGTTCGCCCGCAAGCGCTTTAGCGGCTTTGCCCTTTTGATATTTTTTGAAATACTGCTGTGCGTTTTCCTGCGGAGAGAGACGTTCATCCAGCGGGATATTTATGAGCGCGGGAGGGTCTGAATAATAGTTCTCTACGCGCGCAAATTTCATGCCGCGCGCGAGCCGGTGCAGGTTGGCGGACAGCAGCTCGCCGTATAGACGCCACTGCTCCAGCTTATCCTGCTGCGACAAAGCCGCTTCAAAAGCTTCGAGTTTATGGTAGCATCGTTCGAGCGTATTCTGTAACGTGCGCTGCAGCGAAGCGGAGTTTCTACGCAAACGATCCTGCGTGTCGCGCTGTTCGTAGTAGAGATCCAAGGCTTCACCCATGGAAGCTATGTGGCGCAGGAAAGCCGCATCCACACAGGGCGAAAACGGATAGACGCCGACGGTCTCGCCAAAGGTATTGGTGACCAGCGTGGGGGCAAACTCTCCCTGCGCGGCATGCGCGTAAAAATCACGGAGCCACGAAGAAAGCCGAAGCCTTTTTTGAACGTCCATGTGTTCGGCGTCGGGCAGCGCGCAAAGGATCAGCTGCTGCGCGATTGCCGGCGACAAGCCCGAAAACGCCTGACTCAATAACCGGTTCATCTGACCGGGCTGTACGAGCACGGCGTAAAAATCATCCGCCGAGGCGGTTCGCGGGTCAGCCTTGTTCTGTGAGGGCGGGGGAAGGTATGCAATTCCTGGCAGAAGCATGCGCACGCTGGACATTTGCGCGCCCACGTGGTGAATGCAGTCGAGTATGTTGCGATCCGGATCTACGAGAGTGATGTTCGAGTGCTTCCCCATAAGCTCGACGAACAGGGCGTAGAAAACGGTATCTTCTAAGTCGTTGCGCGTTTCGATGTCGATTTTGAGGACGCGGTCCATGTCCGGCTGTTCCACCGCGCGGATGCGTCCGCCGGTCAGCCGTTTGCGCAGCAGCATGCAGAACGCGGGCGCTTCAGGCGGGTTGGCGTAGCGTGCGCGCGTCAAATGCGCCCGCCCGTTTTCCGGATGAGCGCAAAGCAACAGTTTGATATTCTCCTGTTCCGCCCGTATATCCAGTACCAGCGTGCGCGGATCGGGCTGAGAAACCTTGTTGATCTTGCCGCCGATCAGCCGCTGCATTTCATGCACGGAGGCCATAAGCGTCAAACCATCCATGGACATGGGACTTTATTCCTTTTCTTTCTCTTTGGACTGTTTTTGCGCCAGACGGTCGAGCAACAGATCGTAACCGCCCGCGCCGTAATGCAACGCACGGTTGATACGGCTGATCGTCGCGGTGGAAGCGCCCAGTTCGCTTGCGATGTTGTGGTACGTGGTGTTTTCCCGCAGCCGCTTTGCAACCTCCAAGCGCTGTGCAATGGAACGAAGCTCGGCTACCGTGCAGATGTCTTCAAAAAAACGGTAGCATTCTTCCGTGTTTTCCAGCAGTAACAGCACTTCAAAAAGCGCGTCGATATCTTTGCTCTTTAATTTTGACACGAACGCCATAACCTTTCCTCCCATCGTGTACTGGTTTTATTTTAACACGTCACAGCGCGAAAGCAAGAAATATCTTTTGAAGCGGGAGCAGTTCTTATGCTAGAATAGAGCAAAAAGGGAGTTAAGCAGATGCTTCAGATATTAAACCTGACGAAATCTTATAACGGCGGCGAACCGGCGGTCGCAGACCTGTCGCTGCACATTGCACCGGGGGATCTGTTCGGTTTTATCGGCCACAATGGTGCAGGCAAGACGACTACGCTCAAAGCGGTAGCCGGGATACTCGACTTTGAGGGCGGCGATATCCGGATAGCCGGTAAATCCATCCGCGAGGAAGCGATTGCCTGCAAGCAGGTCATGGCATATATTCCGGATAATCCGGATCTGTATGAATTTTTCAGCGGCATGCAATATCTGAACTTTATTGCGGATATCTTTTCCGTCGATACGCATTCGCGAGAACAGCGCATTCAGGAATACGCGGGAGCGTTTGAACTGACGTCGAAACTCAGCCATCCCATCAGTGCGTATTCACACGGGATGAAGCAGAAGCTGGCGCTGATAGGCGCGTTTTTGCACGAACCGAAGCTGTTGGTGTTGGATGAACCGTTTGTGGGCTTGGACCCAAAGGCCGCATATACGCTTAAAAACATGATGCATGACCTCTGCGCTGCGGGCGGCTCAATCTTCTTTTCGACGCACGTGCTGGAAGTTGCGGAAAAACTCTGCAATAAAATCGCCATCATCAAGAAAGGGAAGTTGGTGCGCAGTGGCGAAATCGAAGAGGTCAAGGGCGATGAAACCATGGAATCGCTGTTCCTGGAGCTGATTGAAAATGAAGAAGAGTAAGCTTGGGCTGCTGCTCGCGCTCCAGTGGAAAGCGTTGTGGTACAGCCGCAGAAAAAAGAACGGGGGCTCGTATACGGCGCTGATCGTATTAGGCGGCGCGGTAGTCATTGCAGCGGTTTTCGGCTACAATATGATGTTCGCGCAGGCGCTGAAGCAAATAGGGATGCTGCCGTACCTCTTGGGGCTGATGGTGACCGCTTCCTCCCTGGTAACGCTGCTGACGTCTATCTACAAGGCCAACGGCGCGCTGTTTGCCTTTGGAGATTACGATACGCTCATGTCGTGGCCGGTCACACAAAGGACGATCGTTCTAAGCCGCGTTTGGGCATTGTATTTGTACAATGCGTCCTTTAACGCGCTGATACTGGCGCCTGCCGGCATTGTGTACGCGATCATGGCGGCGCCCGCCTTTTGGTTCTACCCGATCTATATCGTGTGTATGATGCTGACGCCGGTCGTTCCGATGATATTGGGAGGCTTTATAAGCGCGCTGATCGGCTGGTTTACGGCGGGATCAAGGAAAAAGGACGCGCTGAATATCGCCTTCCAGATTCTCCTTTTCCTCGTGATCATAGTGGCGTTTTATCTTGTTCCGGGCAGGAACATGGGTGCGGGAATCGCAGCGATCGCCGCGGGCGTTTCGGGCGTTTATCCGCTGGCGATGTGGTTCATGCGCGCGGTGAGTGAAATAGATCCGGCGAGCATCTGCTTATTCGTCGGTGTTTCAGCTGCCGTAATGGCGGTGTTTACTCTGTTTTTTGCGCGCGTATTCAAGCGGGTCAATACCGCTATGGCGGCACGCAAAGAGGCTAAGCATTACCATCGCGCAAAAACCACGCGCGCACGCGGCGTCCAAAACGCTTTGTACCGCATGGAACTGCGTCGGTTGTTCTCCATTCCCGTATACATCGTCAATACGCTGTTCGGCATGATCCTGCTGTTGGTGGCCACCGTAGCGGCGAGCATATTTGCGCCCAATATATTGGAAATGCTGAGAACGGAGCACGCCGATTTGCTCGACTTTGTGTACCGTCTGATGCCGCTGGTGCTCGCGTTGTTTGTCGCGCTGAGTTGTACGACGAGCAGTGCCGTCTCCATCGAAGGGAAACAGCGCTGGATCGTGAAGCACTTGCCGGTTCGTGCGAAGGAATGGTTGCAGGGGAAAGTGCTGGTCAATTTGACGTGCACAGTGCCGATCGTGCTGCTGTGCGCGCTCATACTGTGTATCGTTATGCGGATGTCGGCGGAGCAATGCGTTTGGATGTTCGTTACGCCGGTGTGTTACGCCTTCTTCAGCGCCTTATGCGGACTGGCGATCAATCTGGCGCTGCCGCAATTCAATTGGTCGACTCCGGCGAGCGTCGTCAAGCAGAGCGTGTCTGCGCTCTGCGGATTGTTGCTGGGAATGTTTGCGTCGATCGTGCCTTTGGTTGTGACGTTTTTGACAGGAGCTGTATGGATCGTGCCGGCGGCGTCCGCTTTGGTATTGCTGATTGCCGTATGCGTTTGGGTGCGCATATGTAAAAAGGGCGACAAATGCATGCTGGCATTATAAACTTGGCGCTGTGATCGGGAGCGAGAGAGGTTTCGGCTTATGAAATACGTATTACGGATAGGAATTGTGATCGTTTTATGTGCGGCGGTGCTGTGCGGCTGTGTGCCGAACCAACCGCCGGAAAACGCTGCTGTTTCGCCGGAACCGGCAGCGAGCGTTGCGACGGTGAAGACCGCGGAAGAACTCCTTGCTTTTTTCGCTGACGGAGGTTCTAAGGCAGTGCTGGGAAATTCCATTTCGCTGGGGAGCGCCATGCTGCGTCTGACCGCCGCGCGCGGAGAGATAACGCTCGAAGGCGCGGGATACACCATTGCGGGGGAAAGCGACTGCGTGATTCGCATGGAAGAAGGATGCACGCTGGTATTAAACCACGTTACGATCGATGGAAAGACGGATGGAATAGGACTTTTGGGTGCGGCACAGATAGGCGGCAAAGACACGGTGATCCGCGGCAGCGGGAATGCGCTGCACACAAATGCGCAGGTGAAAATCCTGCCGGAAAGCGTTATGACTTTTGAAAGCACGGACGGGTCGGGTGTACTGTGTGCGGGCTTGGAAATCGGAGAACGCGCGGAAATCCAATGCACCGCGGCTGGACAGGGTGTCAGCACTTCGCGGGCGGACCTTGTACTTTACGCGGGCAGCAGCTTACAGGCGCAGGCGGGCGGATATAACGCCGTTAAGATTGGCGGCGCACTGCGAATGCTCGATGGCGCGGCAATTACCGTTGTGAATTCGGGCGAATTCAACGGAGCGGAAGTGGGAGAACTGGAAATTGAAGGCGACGTCACTGTCAACATGACGGGAGGCACTAAGGGCGTAGGCCTGTTTGTTGTGGATCTATACGATGATTTTTCCGTGTACGGCGCATGCAAACCGGAGATGCGTTTTGAAAACGGGAAAGGAAGCGTTGCTTTTTTGGGGGATCGTCCGGCGTCAAAATGAATGTGTCACAAATCGGACATTTCTTCAAAAACTGTTGTATACCGATTGACGGTAATGTTGCGTTCCTTTATATTTTGTATCGTAGAGGATGGTAGTTATGGCGTATATTGAAATCACCGATGTAACGAAACAATATCGCATGGGTGAAGTGACGATCAATGCTCTGAGCGGCGTGAGCTTCTCTGTGGAAAAAGGGGAGCTCTGCGTTGTGGTCGGGCCGTCCGGCGCGGGCAAGACTACTCTTTTGAATATATTGGGAGGCATGGATACCTGCACCGGAGGACAGGTTGTGGTCGATGGAGAGCATATCGAAAAATACGACCATAGGCGTCTGACTTTATACCGACGCAATGTAGTGGGATTCGTATTCCAGTTTTACAATTTGGTTCAGAACTTAACGGCTCTGGAGAATGTGGAGCTTGCATCGCAGATCTGCAAAGACGCGCTTTCCCCGCGCCAGGTACTGGAAGAAGTGGGGTTAGGCGGGCGGCTGGGAAACTTTCCCGCGCAGCTCTCCGGCGGTGAACAGCAGCGCGTCTCGATTGCCCGCGCGCTTGCGAAAAAGCCGAAATTGATGCTTTGCGACGAACCGACGGGTGCGCTGGATTACCAGACCGGGAAGCAGGTTTTGAAACTTTTGCAGGAAACATGCCGTAAACAGGGGATGACGGTGATCATTATCACACACAACTCCGCGCTGACGCCCATGGCGGATCGCGTGATCCGCATCAAAAACGGGGTCGCCGCGGATGTTCAGATCAACCCCACGCCCATTCCTGTGGAAAATATTGAATGGTGATCAGTTAACCATCGGGTAATATACATGCTGTTTATAAACTTGCTGCGAGAAATCCGACGGACATTTGCTCGCTTTTTATCCATTATGATCATATCGGCGTTAGGGGTTGCCTTCTTTGCCGGCCTTCGCGCATCGGGGCCGGATATGAAGACTACGCTTGACACGTATTTCGATAAGCAGCATTTGGCCGACATTACGGTTTTTTCTTCGGCGGGCGTAACAGATGATGATATCGACGCGCTGCGGCAGATCGAAGGCGTGGAAGATGTTATGCCGGTGTTAGCCTTGGACGCGATAGGCAAAGTGAAAGAAAAAGATGCGGTCGATTGCAATATCCATCTGACTTCATTGCCCTTTGCACGCGCGCAGGAATACCCGGTGCAGCTGCAACTACTGCCGTCTTATGACATCGATATGACGGCGTACCGCATGAATCAGCTCGAGGTGACGAAAGGCCGGCTGCCCCTAGACGATCACGAGGTCGTACTGGACGGCTATTTGCTGCAGGAACGGGATTTTGAACTGGGAGACTGGATGGAGTTTACTACGTCCGGCGGCAGCGTGAATCTGCGTGTGGTGGGCTTTGTCGATTCTTCGCAATACATCTCTGTTTTCGAGCGAGGCAGCAGTACTGTCGGCAGCAGTAACAGCGATGGATTTGCCTTTGCTTCGGGGAATGCGATCTCAAAGCTCGGCACGCGTCTTCCGATACTGGCCGCGCTCAGCACACGTTACTCGCAGGTGGAAATCACTGTTTCGGGTGCGGCGGAACTGAACGCTTTTTCCGAAGAATACAGCGCGCTGGTCAGAAAGACGATAAAACGTATCGAGGAACGGTTCGGCGAGGATGAAGCGACATGGTACGTTTATGACCGCGATCACAACCCCGGTTACGAGGATTGCCGCCGAAATACCGAACGCATTGAGGCAATCGCGGGGCTGTTCCCGCTGATTTTCTTCCTGGTAGCAGCCTTGGTCGCTCTCACGACCATGACTCGTATGGTGGAAGACCAACGCGTTCAGATGGGAACGTTTAAGGCGCTGGGCTATTCTAAGGGTGCCGTCGCAGCCGAGTATATTGCGTATGCCGCCGCAGCGACCGTGGTCGGAGGCGTCATAGGAAGTTTGATCGGCTTTAGGGTGTTCCCTTTGGTTATAGGCAATGTGTATACGATTTTGTTCCGGCTGCCTGATTTCCATACGCCTTATATCCCGTATCTGGCATGCCTGGCGATCGCACTTGCAGTGATTTGCACGGTGGGCGCTACGGTAGCGGCCTGCATTGGCTCGCTAAGAGAGGTTCCCGCGACACTGATGCGCCCCAAAGCGCCTAAGCCGGGCAAACGCGTGTTCCTCGAAAAAATCGTTTTCCTCTGGAACCACTTTAATTTTTCTACCAAAGTGACGATCCGCAATCTGGTTCGTTATAAAAAGAGGTTTTTTATGAGCGTGATCGGTATCGCAGGCAGCTGTGCGCTGCTGGTAACGAGCTTCGGGCTGCGCGATGCGATATTCGGAATAGAAGAACAGCAATTCAACAAGATATGGCATATGGATGTACAAGTGTATGCCTACGAACCCATGCCGTTAAATGTGGTGGAAGCGCTGGCGACCGAGCAAGACGTCGACAAGCGCATAACGGATATTGTGTATGTGTGCGATAAGCAGATGGATGCCGCGCTGAAAGGCGCGGATGGGGCGGAAAACGTGCATTTTATGATCGCGAACGACGCCGGTGCTTTACAGCGCATGGTTACCATGATCGATGAGGAAGGGAAGCTCATACCGCTGACAGACGACGGCGCTGTGGTTACCAGAAAATTTGCGAACGAGCAGGGAGTTCATGTCGGAGACACGCTGGTGCTGACAGAAGGGACACAGTCGCATGAAGTACGGGTAAGCGGGATCACTGAAAATTACGTGTACCATTATGTGTATTGTACAGGCGCGTATTACGAGCAGGTTACGGGGAAAAAAGCGCAGTATAACGGCTTTATGGCCATGATGAACGAAGTGACGGATGAGGCGGAGGATGCGCTTGCTTCGCAGCTGCTGGAAGATTCACGTATTTACAGCATTTTATTCATGACAAACATCTATAAAACGATATTCGACAGCCTCAATACGCTCAATTATATTGTGCTCGTGCTTCTCGTATCCGCGGCGCTTTTGGCGTTTGTGGTCATGTTTAACCTGACGAACATTAATATTACCGAACGCAGGCGTGAAATGGCGACGCTGCGTGTGCTGGGATTCAGCGACAGAGAGATGTATTCCTATGTATTTCGAGAAAACAATGCGCTGGCAGTGATCGGCACGCTGGTAGGATTGGTTTTGGGCGTGGTGCTGCACAGCTTTGTAGTGAAAACGTGTGAAGTCGACATGGTGATGTTCGTGCGGCAGATCAAATGGCTGAGCTTTATTTACAGCGCAGGGCTGACGGTGGTATTTTCTTTGTTGGTAAATCTCTTTATGCGCCGCAAGGTGCGTGCGATAGATATGATAGAATCGCTTAAGAGCGCGGAATGACCGGTTTGGAGGAATAAAAAGATGAAACGGAAAACGCGGATTGCGTATATAGTGATTGCAGCGATATTGGTGATCGCAATGATTTCCGGCATTGTGGCATCGTTGGCGCATGCGGCGGCACCTTCTGAGAAAAATGAAACGGTATATGTCACTGCCGATGCATCCGGCGCGCCTGCGAGCGTGCTTTCCAGCATTTATCTGACAAACCCCGATCAGCTGGAAACCATACGCGATACTTCCTCTTTAACCGACATCAGATGTATCGGCACGATGGAAGCTCCGACTGTGGACGGAACGACGCTGACTTTTCAGGCGGAGGGCGAAGATGTAGCTTATCAGGGGAAAGCGACGGAGGACTTGCCCTTTGCCATGCATGTTGCCTATACGCTCAATGGACGGGAAATATCGCCGCAGGAGCTGGCCGGCAAGAGCGGGCATGTGCGCATCGTGGTGTCATATGAAAACCGGGATCTGCACGAGGTGGACGTGGAAGGCGAGAGGGTGGAGATGTATACGCCCTTTACGATCGTCACCAGCTGCACACTCGGCAGTAATTTCACGAATATAGTCTCTGAAAACGGCAAGGTGATGACAGAGACCGGCGTTACGAGCGTAATCGGCGTTACGTTTCCCGGACTGGCGTACAGCCTCGGCGCAAAAGCGGAAGGGCGGCTCAGCGAGAGCTTTTCGATCGAGGCGGATGTGGAAAACTTTGAGCTTGATGGCTTGAACGCCATAGTCGTTACCGGCCTTATCGAAACGGATGACATTACGGAGCTGGACGATCTGACCAAGATGGTAGATGGGATAGACGCCATGGGCGAAGCGGGCGACGAGCTCGCGGAGGGGATGGATGCGCTTGAACGCGGCATCAACAGCTTTGACAGTGGCCTGAAAGACTACTTGGTTGGAGTAGAGCAGCTGAGCGACGGACTGCACAGTGCCGCAGATGCGAGCGAGCAGATCAGCAGCGGCATGAATGAGTTAAATAGAGGAATTGCTGATCTGCACGCGGGAGTTGCGCAGATGACAGCGCAGATTCAGTTGAACATCAATTCCCTGCAGAAGATGCTCGACGGGATCAGCGCGCAGATGAATAATGGCGGGGTGACCGTACAGCAGATCGAGGGAATGGTGGAGCTGACGATCAGCCATATAAAATCAGCAGGCGGAACGGTGGATGAGGAAACGGAAAGGAAAATCCGTTTGGAAGTCGAAATGGCGCTTTCCATCAAAACGCCGGGGATAAAGCTTGATAGTCTGACAAACAGCATACAGGCGGCGGTTTCACAGATAGAACAGCTGCAGACGGGAACTATGATGCTGGCAAACGCGGCAAACAGCCTTGCGATCGTGCAGGAACAGCTCAAGGACGGAATGCTGGAAGCGGATGCGGCTGCGGCGGAGCTTGTACAATACGGGGATGACTTAAGGAAGGCGTCCAGAAGAATCCGCAATGCTATGAGCGAGGCGCGCAGCGGCGTGCACAGGCTCAACGAAGAAGGGATTCAGGAGCTTATCGAGAGCACGCAGGACGTCAATACCGCGTTGAAACGCAAGGACTTGATCATTGGTCTCGGTGAA
>JAEEGL013376300.1_pt1 | contig 32683 bp, 28 predicted proteins | sample 9134231 | NCBI WGS metagenome assembly JAEEGL01 (sample SAMN16246548, study PRJNA631951) | gut metagenome | biome: gut microbiome; feature: rumen; material: fiber-attached | host: Bos | place: Iran: Karaj | collected 2018-10
ACCTCAGTATTAAAATTTGTTTTGAGTTTTGCCAATTTACACATATTTCTACCTCGGCTTTGGCTTAAGAGACTACTAAATGGTGATATACGACAGTTAAGTGTTTTACGTCGTGACAATACCTGAAGGATTACTGAATACTTATTTACAATATGTATTATAACTTGTTTTCATTGAAAAGACGAGAGGATAAAAATAATATTTTTAGTTAATTTGGCTTAATTGATACTGTTCATCAATACGGGAAAGTTCCGGTCGCGTATGTGGTTGCCGACTGTACCGAGCCGGAAAAAAATCTTGAGCAGGATCTTATGGACGAATGTAAAAAGAACTTACCGGATTATGCTCAACCTGCCAAGATAGGGGGCGGACGAAATCCTGGACTAAAATAAGGTCAGGAACAGGAGGCAGTCACGCACATGTATTCTTACGAGGAACGGCTTAAGGCGGGCACGCTTACCGGCGCCGACTGCATAATCGTAAGGAATAATGCAAGAAACTCGAAACGTCCCCGGTGGTTGTTAAACACCATGATCAAATCGTACGGCAAAACTAAAATATTTACGGTTTTTATTTGATACCTCCCCAAATATAATGTAGGTGCAATGAAGCAATTCATTTCACACACATTTTGAGGAGGTATTTTTTATGAAGAAACGTTTATTGGCACTGGCACTTGCAACGGTTATGGCACTTTCACTCGCCGCTTGCGGCAAAAAGAGCGACGGACCGCTCGTACTCGTATATGCGGAGGTTAACCCTCAGGATACGATCGTAGGTCAGGTCGCGGCAGACTTTAAGTCGAAGGTTGAGGAGCTTTCCAAAGGGGATATCGTGATCGACGTTCAGTACAGCGGCGTTCTCGGTTCGGAAGGCGACGTTCTCGACGCTATGCTCGCAGGCGCAGGTTCCGCGGACATATCCAGAATTTCCGCATTCTCACTCACATCATACGGCGCTAAGAAGTCCGTTCTTCTTTCACTGCCTTACACATTTGAATCCAGAGATCATTTCTGGAATTTCGCAATGAGCGATCTTGCAAACGAATTCCTCGATGAATCATATGACAAGGGTTTGGGCGTTAAGGGACTTTTCTACGGAGAAGAAGGCTTCCGTCATTTCTTCACAAAGAAGACCATAAGCGGCATCCAAGATCTTGCAGGCATGAAGCTCAGAGTTTCCAACGACCCCGTAATGAACGGCCTTGTTAAGGGCCTCGGCGCATCGCCCACGGTCGTTTCCTTCAGCGAACTTTACAGCGCGCTTTCATCCGGCGTTGTTGACGGAGCGGAGCAGCCCATCGCAAACTATAAGTCAAATTCCTTCCCCGAGGTTGCAAACAATATCATCCTTGACGGACATACTCTCGGCGCTATCGAGATCGTGGTTTCCTCAAAGGTATGGGACAGCCTCACAAAGGATCAGCAGAAGATCCTTATGGACGCAGGAAAGTATGCTCAGGAGAACAACAAGAAGAACTCCCAGGCAAAGGAAGACGAAGTGCTTAAGGAGCTCAAGGCCAACGGATGCAACGTTGTCGAAGTAAATGATGTTACTCCCTGGCAGAATGCCGTTAAGGATGTTGTAAAAGAGAACACAAAGGGTCTCGAAGACCTCTATCAGAAGATCCTGAACGCAAAATAGTACCGGTTATCAAGGCGCAGGGCTTCCTGCGCCTTAATTTGACTTGATTCGGAGGTTTACATGAAAGGATTTTTAACTTCCCTGGGGAAGATCAAGCCGGCCTATGATGCGGTTTACAAGTGCATACTGTTTATCTGCAAGATCTTTTTGATCGCGGATATACTTATCACAAGTTTTGCGGTGCTGGGACGCTTTGTTCCCGCCATCCCCGATCCCGCGTGGACCGAGGAGGCCGTGCTTACCCTGATGATCTATATGGCCGTCCTTTCAGCGGCACTGGCCATAAGAAGAGGCAGCCATATCAGAATGACTTCCTTCGATAAATATCTGCCCAAAAAACTCATAGAAATACTGGATCTGGCAGCGGACATCGCCGTTCTCGCGCTCGGTGTGATCATGCTGATCGTCGGATGGCAATATGCGAGAGGAATAGGCGCAAAGGGCTTCTATATCAGCATGCCATGGCTCTCCAAATTCTGGCTGTATTTCCCGGTGCCTCTGGCAGGCTTTGCGATGATCATATTCGAGCTTGAGGCCATATATCTTCAGATAAACAAAATGCTTGCAAAGGAGGATAAGAAATGACTGTAAATACCGCGGCTATCATCGTTCTCCTGGGTACATTCCTTTTACTGATAATACTCAGATTCCCGATCGCATATGCGGTCGGCATATCGTCTGTTCTCTGCTTCCTTGTTATGGGTATACCGATCACGACTTTCTGCCAGCAGATGGTCAAGGGCATAAATTCCTTCTCGCTGATGGCGGTGCCTTTCTTTATAACCATGGGAGTGCTTATGGGCACGGGAGGCATATCGGAGAAGCTGATCGACCTTGCAAATGCCTTCGTCGGCTGGATGACCGGAGGAATGGCAATGGTAAACATCGTTGCGTCATATTTCTTCGGCGGAATTTCCGGTTCTGCGGCAGCGGATACCGCTTCCCTCGGAAGCATCCTCATCCCCATGATGGTGGATCAGGGCTACGACGACGACTTTTCTACAGCTGTAACAATTACATCTTCCTGCGAAGGACTTCTTGTTCCTCCGAGCCATAACATGGTTATTTACGCCATGGCGGCGGGCGGCGTCTCTGTCGGAAGTCTTTTCCTTGCAGGTTATCTTCCCGGAGCCATTCTAGCGGTGTCTCTTATGGTAGGTTCATTTGTCATTTCGAAAATGAGAAAATATCCCAAAGGCGACAAGTTCTCTCTTATAAACCTGCTGAAGCAGCTCCTTAAATCATTCTGGGCTTTGGCGGCGGTCATCATAGTTGTGGCCGGAGTTGTGGGAGGTCTGTTCACGGCTACGGAGTCCGCTGCTATAGCAGTTATATACTCACTTCTCGTAAGCGTATTTATTTACAGGGGACTGAACTGGAAGGGTGTATGGAAGGCGCTTGAAAAATGTATCGATACCCTTTCGATAGTGCTCATCCTGATCGCCACCTCCTGTGCGTTCGGATACTGCCTTACAACCCTTCACGTTCCCGCCCTGGCGGCAAAGGCCATCATCGGCATCACCGACAACAAGATCATAATCGCGCTGATGATCAACCTGATCCTGCTTGTACTGGGCTGTATTATGGATATGTCACCCATAATCCTGATCGCCACGCCCATCCTTCTGCCGATCGCAACAGCTATCGGCATAAATCCGATACAATTCGGCGTCATCATGGTGCTTAACTGCGGCATAGGACTTCTGACACCTCCCGTAGGAGCCGTTCTGTTCATAGGATCGGCGGTGGGCAAGGTGCCTATGGAGAGAGTCGTAAAAGCCACGGTTCCGTTCTATCTCTGCATGATCGTAACGCTTATGCTTATCACGTTTATTCCCGAGATATGCATGTTCTTACCAAATCTATTCATGTAAATTTTCCTCGTAAAGAGCGGGCCGAAAAGGCTTGCTCTTTACGGGTAAAAGGGAGTAAAATATAACGGGATTTATACTCAGGGGTGAAGTATGGATTTTAAATTTGATGTACGCATAGAAGCAACGGATATCTTTAAAGTTATGATGAAAAAGACCTACAGTATGCCGCTCGGCGTGGTCAATGCGGTCTTTTTTGTCGCTTCCGTTTTATTATGCATAAAGTTTTACGAAGGCGCAGGCAGTATAGCGAGAGGCGGTCTCATACTGCTGTGCCTTTTTTTGCCGGTCATACAGCCCGCTTTTATGTTCGGCAGGGCAAGGGCATATGTGCGCGGAGTACCGCAGGGGCTTACAATGGAAACAAAGGAGTTCGGACTTCTGGTGAGCGCCGGGGACAGAACGCAGACCGTGCCCTATAAGAACATCAAAAAGGTCGTAAAGACAAAGGATTACGTGATCCTGAACCTCGGCGGAAGAAGCGGATATATGCTCTTCAACAGAGTGTTGGGTGACAAAAAGGAAGAGTTTGTGAAGTTTATTGAGAGCAGATCGGTGTAACGGATGGACAAGGCAAGGGAAAAAACAGAAAAGCTCCGCGGCATAAAGGCAAAGTGGAACGAGAGATCCCTTAAGGAAAAGATATCCGTTCTGGTCTTCATCATCTTTGCTATCATACTGATGACCGTACTTCTGGATGTATGGACCATAAAGCTCTCTTTGTGGGATTTCAGATACTCGCTTGAGAGCAACGAGCGTGTCGGTACCCTTGTTGAGGCGATGGAGAGTGAATCCAACATATTCAACGATTATACAAAGGGAAATGTCTCGAAAGCTGAACTCGATAAAGCGATGGAGGAGACAGACAGGGCTGTTGATAGTCTGCAAAAAGACTATAACCGTATCGGGGCTGAACGGCTCGCATGGACTGAGAAGGTGATCAGAGCCTTTGACGTGTACAGGACCGAATGCGGGAAGTTCTTTGAAATGTCGTCCGGGGATCCCGATTATATAACACGGGAATATGAACTGTTTGAGATGCAGGATTATCTGAAAACATACGGAAGTACCCTTGTTTCTCTTACCAGCGGAGCGGTGAGTGACTTCTACCGCAAGCGTTTCCCGCTGCTTTTCTTCTTCCCGGCCATTATTCTCGCTGTGGCTCTGTTCCTTATCAGCGTGCTTATAAGAACTGCAAACGCGATGAGCAGGACCATGGTGGAGCCTATCGAAAAACTCGTGGAGGCTTCAAAGAGGATAGCCGCAAACGACATATTCATAGAGGACGTAAAGGTGGACAACCGCGACGAGATGGGAGATCTCGTCCATGCCTTCAACAAGATGAAGCTTGCGACCTGCAACTATATTTCCGCCTTGAAGGAAAACAGGGAGGTGCTCGAGAAACTTCATGCGGAGCAGCTTAAAAAAGCGGATGCGGAAAACCGTCTGGTCAGGATGAAGTATGACGTACTCCGAAATCAGATCAATCCACACTTTCTCTTCAACACCCTTACCGTTATAAGCGGAATGGCTATGCTTGAAAACGCTGCCACTACGGACAAGATGATAAAGGCGCTGAGCTCTCTCCTGAGGTACATATTGAGGACGGAAGAGAACGAGATCACTCTGGAGCAGGAATTAAGCGTTATCAAAGATTATATGTATCTTCAACAGATGCGCTTCGGAGAACGCATAAAATGCGAGATAGACTGCGAAGAAAGACTTTACAGGGCTGTGGTTCCGACCTTTGTAATGCAGCCCATAATTGAGAACAGCATAATACACGGACTTGCCAAAAAGGAGGAGGGCGGCTATATCAGGATCAAGGTTACGTCATTCGAAAAGGATGATATGAGGACAAGACTCTGTGTGACCGTATCCGATACCGGCGTGGGGATACCGAAGGGCAAGCTTGAAAAGATAAGAAAAGAAATGTGCGAGGGCGGTCTCGGACGAAATGCCATCGGTATAGCGAACATATACAACAGACTGAGACTTTTGTACGACGATCCCGATCTTGAGATCGACAGCATAGAAGGGGAAGGCACGATCACAAGGTTTACAATACCCTACAGGGTCTAAGGGTGAACAGCATGGAGGGAAAATGACCAGAATTCTTGTAGCGGACGACGAGCCCATCGAAAAAGCGGTGGTTAAGAAAATACTGGACGACGCATTCGGCGATGAGGCCGTCACTTATCTTGCCTGCAACGGGCGGGAAGCCATAGATGTTTACGAAAAAGAAAATTGCGAGATAGCGGTGCTTGACATATCGATGCCCGGCATAAACGGCATTCAGGCCGCCGAGGCCATACGAAAGGCTCACGAGGACAGCGTTATCATCTTCCTGACCGCATATGACGACTTTGCATATGCACAGAAGGCCATAAGGGTGAGATCTCTGGACTATCTGCTTAAGCCCGTGAACGAAAAGGAACTCGTGGCCGTTCTCGAAGAGGCCGTGAGACTTGCTCATGAGGGACGTTCCCACAGATACGATCCCGTTGTCAGGATACCGGACAAAGAGGAGCAGAACAGCATCCGCCAGGCAGCCATCAAAAAGCAGATCGCGGATTTCATAGAAGAGAACTATGTGAACGACATATCCCTTTCCGATGCGGCATCGGCGATGCACTACTCGGAGCCGCATTTCTGCAAGATCTTCAAGGAATGTTTCGGAAAGAGCTTCATACTGTATCTTACGCAGCTCAGAGTCGACAGATCAAAGAAACTGCTCTCGGATATCACCGTGAACATAAAGGATATCAGCACCCGGGTGGGATTCCGCGACTCCAACTATTATGCAAAGGTGTTTAAGCGTGAGGAAGGAATGACGCCTTCGGAATACAGGATAATCAGAGGTCTGATATGAAGAAGAAAAGCATGCTCCTGTGGGCGGCAGCGGTCATATGTCTGATCGCCGCGGGAGTGATCATCGCAAACACAATAAAGAAGGAAAAGACGCCGGAATATGTCTTCACATATGCCGAAAACCAGTCCGACGGCTATCCGACCTCGATGGGCGCATATTATTTCGCATCGCTCGTTGAAGAGAAGACGAACGGTAGGATAAAGATCCTCGTCTACACTTCCGGACAGCTCGGGAGAGAAGCCGATGTCATAACCCAGATGAGGTACGGCGGCGTTGATTTCGCGAGAATATCCCTTTCGCAGATAGCGGAGATCGCACCTGCGCTGAACGTACTGCAGATGCCCTATCTATACAATGATTCCGCGCATATGTGGTCTGTACTTGACGGAGAGATCGGCGAATACTTCCTCAAATATGTTGAGGATATCGATCTTTACGGCCTTTCCTGGTATGATGCGGGAGCGAGGAATTTCTACAATTCCGTAAAGCCCATAAGAACGCTTGAGGATCTTTCGGGCATGACGATCCGCGTCCAGCAGTCGGATCTTATGATGGATATGGTGGAATGCCTTGATGCGACGCCCGTTCCGATCAGTTACGAGGAGGTCTATTCGGCGCTCGAGCTCGGGAACATAGACGGCGCGGAGAACAACTGGCCGTCATATGAGGACACGGGGCATTACAAGGTCGCGCCCTATATATGCGAAGATGAGCATACAAGGGTTCCGGAAATGCAGATATGCTCGATCCACACCTGGAACCTGCTTTCCGATGAGGACAAGGAGATAATACAGTTCTGCGCATCGGAATCCGCAAAATACGAGCGGCAGGTATGGAGTGAAAGGGTGGAGAGTTCGAGAAAGGCCGCGCTTGAAAACGGTGTGCGGGTAACAACGCTCAGCTATGCCGAGACCGTAAGGTTCCGCGACCGGGTGCAGCCCATATACGAGAAGTATTGTAAAGACTATATGGACATACTGAACAGAATACTCGGAGATCAGTAAAAAATGCAGTTCATGTTCAAAAATATACATTTCATACTTTTTTGCATTTTTTGGTAAGAAAAAATGGTACTATGGTCCCACATTAAATAGCGTACTGTCAAACAGGGCGGTGCCCAACGTTCGCTGTGGGGATGTATTATCAATTTAGGGTCATAAAAAGTACGGAGCCGACATCGTATCGGCTCCACTTTTTTTGTGCGATTCCCCCGTTGACAAATATTACGGTTAGTGATATATTACGGTTAACGTAATAACGGTAAACGTAATATTGCATATGCGGAAAGGCGAGATATGAAGGATAACGTAAAGAGCGGAGCACTGACTGAGGTTACCTTTTTCATCCTGCTTTCGCTGTACGAACCGAAGCACGGCTATGCGATCATGCAGTTCATCGATGAAAAGACGGACGGACGGCTGGTGCTCGGAGCGGGATCCCTTTACGGCGCGATCAACACACTGACTGAGAAAAACTGGATAGAGCCATATGGGGAGAGCGGCGGAAGAACAAAGGAATACCGGATTACGGAAGAGGGAAAGAGGATAGCGGAAAAGGAACTCAAGCGGCTTAGGAAACTGACCGAAACGGCAGCGGAGATCATAGGAGGGAGCGTATGATCAAAAAGATAAGATTTTTTGCGGGATTTATGAAAAGGCAGGCGGACTGGCTGAATTCGATGTCGGATAAAGGGTATCGCCTCGTGAAGACCGGAAAACTCGAATATGAGTTTGAAGAGTGCGAACCCGGAAGATACCGTTATACGGTGGAATATGTAGGCTATATGTCATTTGAGAGTGAAGAAAACTACAAGGCATTTCTTGAAGAATGCGGCTATAAGGTGTTCTATAAGAACATAAATCTTGACTACTCCACGTTCAAACTGGTCTACAGACCGGGCGCGGAAAAGGGCGGAAGGATAGCGACAACAGGGGCAAGATCGACCTATAACAAGGAACTTCTGATAGTGGAAAAGGAGAACGACGGTAAGCCTTTCGAGCTTCATACCGAGAAGAACGACCTTGCTGACTATTACAGACGGCTTTTGCCGCCGAGACTGTTTCTCGCGTTTATGATGCTTGCGGGCGTCATACTTGCCTGGCCGATACTGCCTGCAGTGATAGCTCTGGGACTGCTCGCGGCATACTTTATCGGGAGCGCTGTCGTAATAGGAGTCAGGATAAACAGACTTGAAAAGAATAATAATGTGGAGGAATGATATGAAAAAGACTTACAGCCCTAGATTTACGATACCGGTAATGGTGATCGCCCTGATCGTGATCGCTGTGATCAAGTTCTGGGGACCGGTCAAGGTGAACAGCCTATCAAAAATCGGCTTTGTCGGAAACGACGGTATCCACGGCTTCAACGGAAGCTATCATAGTATACACGGCTATTCAAAGCATACTCTGAGCCCCTCCAAAGGCTCGGACGGCCTCGAAGTTATGATCTGCACGGAAAGCGGTCAGCTGCATGTGACGGTAACCGAGAAGGACGGCGGAAAAGTCATCTTTGAAGATACCTTTTCCGAGGAGGGCACGGAAGAAGCCTTTGTTCTTTATCCCGAAGGCAAGGTGATCGTGGAACTTGAGGCTTCCAAACATTCGGGAAGCTATAAATTTAAGTATTAGATCACGATCTTTAAGGAAAACACCTTATCTTCAACGGAGAAATGGCAATGGCCTCCGAGTTTTTCAACGGCATAGACTATACTCTTCGTGCCGAAACCGTGCCCCGCGGCATCGGTATAAGGAAGACCGTCCGTGAGGACAGGTTCCTCGGCGCAGGGGTTAATGATGTTTATGAGCACCTTGTCTCCGGCTGTATGCATAATAAACTCAACATAACGGCTGCCTTCGGGCAGCTTTTTTACTGCGTTCAAGGCATTATCCAGCGCATTGGAGAGTATGGATGTGAGGTCGATATCCGAAATATGGATTCGGGAGGGCACGGTTATATCGTGCTTTAATACCACGTTTTTTTCGGCAAAAAGATTATCGAAGAAAGAGATGATCATATTCACGGTGGAGTTTGCGCTGAAGTTTTTGAAAACGGTGGAATCCATCTTGTCCGTGAGTCCCTGAAGATATGCATCCAGCTGCTCATATGAGCCGTTACGGAGCATCATCTGGGCCTCCGTCAGATAATGTCGCATATCGTGTCTGAGTAAAGATACCTGCGTTGCGGTACGCTTAAGTCCGTCGATATCTCTTTCGGACTGAAGACGTTTTATTTCCAAAAGCTGCGCTCTTGCGTCGGCTCTTTTTTCTTTTTCAAACTGATAGGAATATGATATGCAGAAGCAAACAAAGCTTGCGGAAAGTATGGAAAGCACGCCCTCCATTATGATCGGCGAGCCTCTGTAGAGTATGTCCGAGTATACTGTCAGCCCATAATCGAATATGTAATAGAAAAACGGAACTATGCACAAAAACACACCGATCGAAACACCGGGTTCAAGGAGTCTGCTTACTGACGGCGCGGCATATTTAAGCACAAGTATGGTCGTTATAATGGCAAAGACTATGTAAAAAATCTCGGATATCCAGTCGGGACCTTTTATCAGAACGGAAAGCATCGAGAGCCAGTTGCTGACCTGGCAGCATAGATATGACATGGTGACGGCAACCATTGACGGGAAGAGCTGTTTTCTGAAAGCGAAAACACACATCAGCACAAAAGGGACATGGACCAGCAGAGGATATAACTTCTGAACCTGAAGGCTGCCGAACTGACTGGTAAGAGGAATGTTCAGCGACGATTCGAGAAGAATATATATCGAAGTCAGAACGATATTTCTTTTTGTGGGGCGGACGTTCAGGAAGGAAAGGCTGATAAGTATGCCCATGACTGAAACGACAAAGCCCGAAAGGATTTCAAATACTTCATTGATCATAAGTTACCTCGGATCGTCAACTGCGAAACATAAACTTGAAATACGCATCCTTGAAAGCGGAGCCCAGTCCTCTGGCAATGGGGAGACTGAGACCCGTGCATGTGCAGGCTTCGGATACGGTGAAGTTCTTTATATGCGCGAGCCCCACGATATAGCTGCGGTGACACTTGAAGAAACGGTCGTTCTGCAAAAGCATGCCCTCGTAGTCGGAAAACTTCCCGAGAGCCTCGGTGTCCGTACCGTCAGCCATATGGAAGACCACGTTCTTTCCTTGCGCTTCCATACACTCGATGTCTTTCATATCTATGCGGTGATAACCCGCGTGTATCTTTATGAGGAGAGAGGAGTTGCCCTCGTCTTCGGGAAGCAGGAGCCTGTCAAAAAGTGCGGACAGCTTTTCGAACACGGGAGGCTTTATGAGATAGCCGGATGCCTCAACATCATAGGATTCGAGGGCAAATTCGGGCGTGGACGTCAGAAACACAAACTTCACGTCAAGTCTGTTCTTCCTGATGATATGCGCAACCTCCATACCTGTGAGAAATGGCATCATTATGTCAAGAAGGATCAGATCCGCGTGTTCTTTGTTAAGATAATTGAGCAGAGAATCACCGTTGTTGAAAAGAATGAGCTCGTATCTGACCGAACGCGCGTTCATATAACGCTCCACCTGCTCTTTTGTATGTTTGCAACAGCTGTCGTCGTCATCGCATATAACGACTGTCACTTTTTTGTCCGACATGGAAATGGACTGCCTTTCTCCGCTGTTTCGCGGAAAGATTTGGTAAATTTCAACATACCATAAAAAGATATCTTTGGCAAGAATTACCTCTACGTTACAAAAACAGTGGTTTTAAACATTAAACCTGTCTGCTTTTTCGGCGGATTATCTGAAATATTCTTACTTATTTTATTTATGTATTGCAAATATTATGTTAAAATAGTACAAACCGAAACGGTTTATCATTCGTTGAAAGGAAAATCTTTATGAAAGAATTTGCGGGTTATAACAAGGGCGTTAATCTCGGAGGCTGGCTGTCACAGTGCGACCATACAAAAGAAAGATACGACGGCTTTATCACAGAGAAGGATTTTGAAGTCATACAGGGCTGGGGCCTCGACCATGTGCGAGTTCCGATCGACTATAACCTTATAGAAGATGCTGAAGGAAACTATAAAGAGGACGGCTTCACATATATACAGAAGGCAATTGACTGGTGCGGAAAGTACGGACTCAATATGGTGCTCGATGTTCACAAGACTTTCGGCTTCAGCTTCGACAAGGGCTACGGCGAGGTCGGCTTCTTCGATAATGAGGCATATCAGGAGCGCTTCTATAAGATGTGGGACGAGCTCTCCAAGAGATACGGCCGCTACAGCGACAGAGTGGCTTTCGAACTCCTGAACGAGGTCACAGCGAAGGAGTATTCCGACCGCTGGAACGCGATCTCAACAAACTGCATCAAAAGGATAAGAAAGAACGCGCCCGACACAAAGATACTGCTCGGAGGCTATTACAATAACAGCATAGACGCTCTTCGCGATCTGGCTTTGCCTTATGACGAAAACGTCGTTTACAATTTCCACTGCTACGAGCCTCTTGTTTTCACTCATCAGGGTGCGGGCTGGATCAGCACTATGGACCGCTCGTTCAGGATGCCGTACAAGTCGACATATGAGGACTATAACAGATTCGGCAGCAAAAACCTCGAATACTTCTTCGGCATGAGGATACCCGAGGGTGCGACCGAAAAAGATGTTGTCGATACAAGGTATTTCGAAGCGTATGTGAGGGAAGCGGTAAGGGTTGCCGAAGAGCGTAACGTGGCTCTGTACTGCGGAGAGTTCGGAGTAATAGACAAGGCTACTCCGGAAGATACGGTAAAGTGGTACAGGGACATATGCGCATGCTTTAACAAATACAAGATCGCAAGGGCTATGTGGAGTTACAGGAACATGGATTTCGGTATTTCGGATCCGCGCATGGACAGTGTCAGGGAGGAGATCTTGAACGCCTGACCGGTCGATGCGCATCATTTGGGAAACTATCGTTGTCATATGCTAAGGCAGGCGCCGTAGCAGGTGACGGGACATCAAGACCCGGAGGTACCCTATGTGGAGTTTTACATTAGTTGTTCCAACTCTTCTGATTCTGCTGATAATAATGATATTCTTTTTTTCACTGCCGCGGCTGCCGATCATCCGGAACCGCGTGTTCGTGGAAATGATTTTGGCGGAAACTCTGACAATAGTAACGGATATTGCGTCCAGCTATGCCGACAATCACTATTATGCGGTTGATCTATGGCTTCTGAACATTTTGAATATGCTGTATTTCATGGCATTTTTCACGAGATCCGTCGTTATGTTCAGATTTACCGTGGGAGTCCTCGGAGTCACGGTCGGCGCCTCGGAGATGGTTAAGCAGATACTCAGGATACCTTATTACTTCTGTATGCTGACCGCCTTCCTATCGCTGTTTATGAGGCTGATCTACTATGTCGACGAAACGGGCTATCATTCGGCGGAACTGTACAACCTGCTGTATTACTGCGGATATTTCTATGTATTTATGTCCTTCTTCGCGGTCACAAGATATATGAAAAGACTTTCGAGACGCCGCGAAAGATACAGTATGTTCCTCTACAATCTGATAATATTGGCCGGCCTTGTGGTGAGATCGCTCTTCCCGACATATCTCCTTATGGACACCTTCGTTCTCATGGCCATCATAGTTGTTTATCTGGCCTTCGAGAATCCGGAATACTATCTGGAACTCAAGAGTTCGGTATTCAACAGCAGGGCGCTCAGGGAATATCTTGAGGAACATCTCGGACACCTGAATCACAAATGTCTCGGCATAGTCATCCACAAGTATCACGATATGCGTGACATATTCGGAGCGGCGCAGACGGATGCCGGTCTGAATATGATAGGAAGATATCTCGTGCAGGTCTTCCCGAAGGGAAAGATCTTCTATTACAGAAAGGGCCGCTTCGTCATACTGGCGGACCGTGATACAAACTATGAGGATCTCATAAACACACTTAATGAGAGATTCAAGCGTTCATGGAAATCAAAGGAAGCGGATCTGTTCCTCGATATAGGAATGGCGGTGATCGAACTCAGCAACAGGGTAGAGTCGGCTGACGTCATCCTGAACACCATATCCAAAGCGCTTCTTACCGCGGACGTCACCGACAGCGACGTACCGGTTGATATAAGAGAAAAGGAGCTTCACCAGACCGAAAAAGAAATGATGATAAAGAGGAGTCTGGAAAGCGCCATCGAAAACAACTCGATAGAGCTGTTCCTGCAGCCTCTTATCGACGCTTCCAACGGAAAACTGGTCGGAGCGGAGGCACTTTGCAGGATCAGGGATCAGAAGGGAAAGATCATTCCTCCCGCAAGCTTCATAACGATCGCGGAGAACAGCGGGCGCATAAACGAGCTGGGTGAGCAGGTCTTCGAGAAAACCTGCAAGTTCATCAAGGAAACCGATCTGGACAGTATGGGAGTCGAATGGATCAACGTAAACCTTTCGCCCGTGCAGTTTTTGAGAAAGGACCTTGCCGACAGATATGCGGCCATAATCGAGAAGTACGGCATAAATCCCGACAAGATCCATCTTGAGATAACGGAAGAATCGATGATCGACGACAACTTCCTGAAAAAGCAGATCCAGGCCTTCGGAGACAAGGGCTTCAAGTTCGTCCTCGACGATTACGGAACGGGATATTCCAATCTTTCAAGACTTAAGAAGTGCCCGTTTATCAATATTAAACTCGATATGAGCATAGTATGGGACTACTTCAACGAACCCGACGATATCCTGCCGACGATGATACAGGCCTTCAAGCAGATGGGCTTCGGAATCACTTCGGAAGGCGTCGAAGACGATGAGATGGCAAAGGTGATGAAGAAAATCGGCTGCGATTACCTGCAGGGCTACTTCTACTCAAAACCCGTTCCGCTGGATGAGTTCGTGAAAATGTACTCTGAGAAGAGAGCAGGAGCGTAATAATTATACAAAACTTTTTTATTTTTATACATCCTGTTGACAGATGAATAGATTAAGGCTATATTGTATGCCATAAAAAAACGTGCAAAGGAGCACAACTTCAAAGCACGTTTTTTGATTATCTCATACTGTGGTTTGATAAAACGACAGCGTATTGAAGAAAACGGAGGCATAATTATGAAGATGTTAAAGAAGATCGCGGCAGTGCTCGGCATGACCGCAATGACAGTATCACTGCTCGCAGGCTGCGGCAGCAAGGGAGATTCAAAGGACAGCGGCAAGAAGTCGAACATCGACATCAGCGGCGTTACCTTAAAGAGCAAGGGCGTTCTCAGCGTAGGCTGCGAAGTAGGCTATCCTCCTTTTGAGGATTTTGCCGAAGACGGAAAGACACCCGTTGGTTATGATATCGATATCATTTCCGAAGTTGCCGACAGACTCGGCCTTCAGGTCAACATCATCAACACCGCTTGGGACGGTATTTTCGCAGGTATTGACGTAAACTATGACGTTGTATGTTCCGCATGCACGATCACTCCCGGACGTAAGGAAGAGATGCTGTTCTCAGATCCTTATATCTCCAACTACCAGGCTGTTATCCTTAAAGCCGGAAACACAAAGAAGATCAACTCCTTCAAGGATCTTGACGGTATGACCGTTGCACTTCAGAAGGAGACCACTTCCGACCAGCTCTTAAGCGACTACAAGTCCACCGGCACGATCAAGGTTGAGATCGTTGCAAACGAGAAGATCTTAAGCTGCTTCACACAGCTTGACAACGGCGAAGTTGATGCCGTATGCGTTGACTCTACGGTTGCCGACGGATATCTTGCAAAGAATCCCGACAAGTATGTATATGCATACAAGGATCAGAGCGAGGCTGAGTACTTCGGTATCGCCATGGGCTTAAAGAACACCGCTCTCCAGACAGCCATCAACAAGGCACTTGCGGAGATGGAAGCCGACGGCTTTATCAAGGAAACATATGATTACTGGTTCGGTTCTGCCGAATAAAACATTTACGATTGGATGCGGATCTTATGAAGAGTTTCTTAAAAGAATTGTTTGATATCAAAAAATGGAGTAAACGAACAAAGATCACATGGCTGACGGTCCTTGCTCTGCTTGTTGTGTGCATCGTGCTCGCTGTGATCAAACCCACCGAAGCCGATATGAAAAAACAGGCTTCGGAGGAGATGCAGAGGCTCATAAAGGCTGACGAGACGAGCTCGAGAAAGCGCGTGACCGTAACCTACAACAGCCTGTTCATCATCAACTACTGTTCCTTCTCTTCTTCGGGAGCGAAGGAGATCTCGGAAAAATATGTGGGCTTTGCGGGACATGTGTTCCAGGCCGACACCGGCATCGGAAAATTCACCGGTCAGATGGTAAACTACACCTATCGTATGCTCGGCAGCGGTGAGAACATCCTTCACGGAGCGAAGTTGACACTGCTCCTCACCACGCTTTCGATGATCATCGGTGTGGCTTTCGGAACGGTGCTGGCGCTCGGAAAGATATCGAGAAACAAGATCATAAGCAAGATATGCTCCTCATATATCTTTTTCTTCAGAGGAACCCCTCTTCTGATCCAGCTTTTCGTTATCTACTATACATTGCCCGCTGTCTTCGGGTTCGCATGGAGAGACCTCTTCAGCCCCGATGACATCCAGGCGGTATACAAGGGCGCTTTCATAGCGGCCCTCATCGCATACGGACTTAACTCCGGCGCATATTGCGCGGAGATAGTCAGGGCTGCGATCCAGTCCATCGAGAAGGGACAGCACGAGGCGGCGAAGGCTCTCGGAATGAGCTACGGTCAGACAATGCGTATGATCATCATCCCGCAGTCCGTCCGCAGAATGGTTCCCCCTGTCTGCAATGAGTTCGTAATGATGCTGAAGGATGCTTCCCTTGTGTTCGCGATCTCCCTTATGGATATCACGACCATATCGAAGAACATCATGACCAGTGAGATCTCATACAACGTGTTCCTGCCTGCTCTTGTCATCTATCTTGTGATCACCGCATTCTTCACATGGATATTTGACGCCATCGAGAAGAAATTCTCGCTTTACGAATAGGAGGAACGTCATGAAGTCTGAGTATATATTGGAAACAGAACATATAAGCAAGAATTTCGGAAGTGTGACGGTACTTAAGGACATCAATCTCCGCGTAAAGAAGGGCGAAGTGATATGCATAATCGGCCCCTCCGGAGCGGGTAAGTCCACATATCTGCGTTCTTTGAACCAGCTTGAGAAGATCACATCCGGAAAAATATTCATAAAAGGCGATCTTTTTCTGCACAGGGAAAAGGATCATACGGTCGAGAGGATAGACAAGGAAAAGCAGAAGGCACTCCTTCTCGAAATGGGAATGTGCTTCCAGCGCTTTAACCTCTTCCCGCACAAGACCGTTCTCGAAAACATAATGCTTGCCCCTATCGAGGTAAAGCACGAGGACAAGGAGACCGTCAGGAAAGAAGCACTCGAGCTTCTTGAAAAGGTCGGCCTTTCCGAAAAAGCAAACGCCTTCCCCAACCATCTTTCCGGCGGACAGCAGCAGAGAGTTGCGATAGCGAGGGCACTCGCAATGAAACCGGAGATCATGCTCTTTGACGAGCCGACATCGGCACTGGATCCCGAGCTTGTAGGCGATGTTCTTCAGGTCATGAAGGACCTCGCACACGAGGGAATGACCATGCTCGTGGTAACTCATGAAATGGGATTTGCCAAAGAGGTGGCAAATCGTGTATTATTTATGGCTGATGGAATAGTAGCAGAGGAAGGAACACCGGATCAGATATTCAACCATCCGCAGAATCCCAGGACAAAGAGCTTTTTGAGATCGGTCCTGAACGTATAGTCGGATCCGGCATATTTACATGAAAGTTAAACAGTTAAGAAGTTCATTGGCATTGGCGCTGACCGCAATCATCTGGGGTGTCGCATTCGTTGCGCAGACCGAGGGTGGCGATGCGGTCGGCCCTTTTTCCTTTAATTTTGTCCGCTTTCTGATCGGCTCGGCGGTGCTTCTGCCGGTCATAAAGCTTCTGGACAGAACGGGGCTGTCGGTCAGACGGCCCGTTACAAAAGAGGACAGGAAAAACCTGTGGCGTTACGGAATGTTTGTCGGCGTTGCACTGTTCTTTGCGGCAAACGCCCAGCAGCTTGGCATCTATCTCGGCGCACAGGTAAGCAAGGCAGGATTCCTCACGGCACTTTATATCATTATGGTGCCGATAATGGGTATATTCATTAAAAAGAAGTGCGGCTGGAACGTTTGGCTCGGAGTCGGCATAAGCATAGTGGGACTGTACTTTCTCTGTATGGCGGGAGGCTTCGGCTTTCAGCCGATGGATCTTGCACTCATCGCTTCGGCTTTTCTGTTCTCGATACAGATACTTTTCATAGATCACTTTTCGCCGCTCACCGACCCTGTGAGACTGGCGTCCATACAGTTTTTTGTATGCGGTCTTCTTTCCGGCATACCGGCGCTTATCTTCGATGTGCCGAGGATGGGAAGCTTTGCCGATACGATAGCGGCATTTTCCGGCTGGAACGCCTGGATACCGATACTGTACGCCGGTGTTATGAGCAGCGGCGTGGCATATACCATTCAGGTGGTCGCGCAGCCCGGACTCAATCCCACGATCGCCTCGCTCATTATGAGTTTTGAAGCCGTGTTCGGCACACTTGCGGGCTGGATACTTCTCGGACAGACACTCACCAAAAGAGAGGCTGCAGGCTGTGTCCTTATGTTCGCGGCCATAGTGATCGCACAGCTCCCGCTCGACAAAAAGAACAGAACATAACTTACGGAGGCTTAGGCCTCCTTTTTTATCTTCCCGCAACCGCATAATTCGGGAATAGGTCCGCAAACCATAAGTAGTGAAAACACAGATTTTTTGATATGGTAAAAACATTAACAGCCAATATGGAGGAGGCAATATATGGGAATCATGACAAGGCCCGCCGTTAAAAAGCTTGATAACGGAGGTAAATACTGGGAGCATGAATACAGGAACTTTTTCCTGAAAGCATATGTTCCCGCGACCGACATCGACGGTCAGGTTAACAATTACGGATTTCGCGCTCCGCTTCTTCTGATATTCGAGGAGAGCAGAATGTCCGAAGAAGAGGCGATTGCATTTGCGGAAGAGAAGGGATTTGCAAAAATCGCATCAGCGGTAGATTCTTCCGTATTATTCGTATATCCCACCTGCGAGGGCGGCTGGGATAAGGCGACTATCGATCTTTATACCGAGCTCATTGCCGAGACGAAGATCGGCTTCGATTATGACGAGGGCATAATCCGCGTGGATGATTTCTTCACAAGGACATTCAAGGGATATTTCATCCGCGGCGCCATATTCAGAACTGACATTTACGGTTTCGGAAAGTCGGCCGACTACTGCGCAAAGAACCTTCTTACAACGATACAGGGCGAATACCTCTGGGGACCCGGCGAGATCACTCCCGCCATGGTTTCGATGGAAAGACTGAGCGTTATGCCGGTGATCGACAGGAAGGATATCGCTGTAATCAGCGTCGGAAACAGCACCGAGATAAACGATGCGTTTATGGGCTGCGAGAATGTGCTCGTAAAGAAGCAGGCAGAGTATCAAAAGGATTTCAAGGGCTTTGTAAGAAAGTTCAAAATGTGGTGCGGCCATATCGAGATCGAACCCGATTTCGAAGCACTGAATATGACGGAAGAGGCAGGCTGCACGGAGGTAAAGACGAGCCCCCGCAATATGCGCTATAAGGATGTTCCCACACACAAGGTGGGCTACTTCGCATATTACAACAACGGAATTATGGACAACGGTCCGGTTCCGCTCGTGCTCGGTTTCCACGGCGGCGGAGACTCCTCGATGTATCTGACATTCGTTGCAGGCTGGTGGGAGATCTGCCACAGATACGGCTTCCTTTTCGTTTCGTTCGAGAACCATCTGGATGTGCCCGCTCCCGAAGCGATACAGGTGCTTGAAGATCTTAAGAAGAAATACAACATAGACGAAAAGAGGATATATGCGACCGGTTTCTCAATGGGAAGCGGCAAGACATGGGATATGTTCCAGGAGTATCCCGACATATTCGCAGGCCTTATGCCCGCAAGCGCATTATTCCCGATAAAGGACAATCCCTGGGGACTTTCACTCGGAGATCCGGGACTCAACACATCGGTCAGTGTTCCGGTATTCTACTCCGGCGGTGAAAATTCGCACCTGCCCGAACTTCCGATGCAGGCGGAGAGCGCGCTTGACCGTATTAAATATGTGGCGCCCGTAAACAAGCTCGTAAAGAAGTTTGACAGCCTCGAATATGCCGACAAGGCAAACTGGGAGAACCCGATCTACGGCGTAAACGGAGACGAGGTCGAAAGAGTATATGACGAGTCCAGAGGCAGCTACCTCACGATCAATTACTACAAGAGTGAGGACGGCGTGATTAGGACCGCTTTCGCCAGCGTAAGCGGTCAGGTCCACGAGTGCCGTCATCATACCTGCGAGAACGCATGGAAGTTCGTTTCCAAATTCAGTCTTGACAACAGATAGAAAAATCACCGCCCGCTTGCTTCAAAACGGGCGGTTTTTCTGCATTCGGGGGTGATTTTAAGAAGAATAAATGTTATACTGTACAAAACTGTGACCCGAAACGGAGGGCGGATATGAAGGTAAGTGAAAGACTTATGGAGTTCAGGGACGAAAAATACCGCGATTTTCAGAGCAAACTCGTGCCGAACATTCCAAAGAGTTCGATAATAGGGGTCAGGACTCCCGATATGAAGAATGTTGCGAAGGAATTCTTCGGGACCGAAGAGGGAGAGGCCTTCTTAAAAGAAGTGCCGCATAACCTTTATGAAGAAAATATGATCCATATATTTATGGTTTCGATGATCAAGGACTTCGACAAATGCGCGAAAGGCATCGAGGCTTTCCTTCCGTATGTGGACTGCTGGCCGGTGTGCGACCAGTCGAGCCCGAAGGCCTTTAAAAAGGATCACGAAAGGTTGCTGCCGCTCATTAAAAAATGGATAGCGTCGGATCATGTCTACACAGCCAGATACGGCATGCGTATGCTTATGAACGAGTTTCTCGGAGAGGATTTTAAGGCTGAGTACCTCGAACTTGTGGCATCAAAGAAGGGGGAGGACTACTACCTTAAGATGATGGCAGCGTGGTATTTTGCAACGGCGCTCGCGAAGCAGTATGATGCGGCGGTCAGGTATATCGAAGAGAGAAGGTTGGACCCCGAGACGCACAGAATGGCCATACAGAAGGCCGTTGAGAGTTTCAGGGTTTCGGATGAACATAAAGCTTATTTGAAGAGCTTAAAGTGAAGAATGAGAGGATGAATATGAAAAAGTTTATCTCGTGGAACGTTAACGGATTGAGAGCCTGCAAGGACAAGGGCTTTACGGAGTTTTTCAATGAAATCTCCGCGGATGCCTTCTGCCTCCAGGAGACTAAACTTCAGGAGGGACAGATAGAACTTGATCTGCCGGGCTATAAGCAGTACTGGAACTATGCCGAGAAGAAAGGCTATTCGGGAACGGCCGTATTCACGAAGGAGGAACCGCTGAACGTGACATACGGCATCGGGATCGAAGAGCACGATCACGAGGGCAGAGTCATAACGCTTGAATACCCCGCGTATTACCTGATCACCGTATATGTGCCGAATTCGAAGGAAGACCTCTCGCGGCTTGAATACAGGATGACATGGGAGGATGATTTCCTCTCATATGTAAAGAACCTCGAAAAGAGAAAACCCGTCATATACTGCGGAGACCTTAACGTGGCGCATAAGGAGATCGACCTTAAGAATCCGAAGAGCAATCACCACAACGCAGGTTTCACCGATGAGGAAAGGGCGAAGTTCGACAATGTAGTGAATGCAGGCTTTACAGACACTTTCCGCTATTTTTATCCGAAGCTGGAGCAGGTATATTCCTGGTGGAGTTACCGCTTCCAGGCGAGAGCAAAGAACGCGGGGTGGAGGATCGACTATTTCATAACCTCGGGTTCACTTAACGACAAACTCAAGGACGCAAAGATCCATACAGATATTATGGGCTCGGATCACTGCCCTGTGGAACTGGATATAGACATATAAGGAGAGGGAAAAATGAAAGAGAAGAAACTTCCGTACAATGTAATACTTCTTTCGGTCGATGCGATGGGGCAGCTGGATGCCAATGAGCTGCTTTCGCTTCCCGCTTTCGACTATTTCACAAAGAACGGCGTGTTTACCGACAATATGAAGACGGTATATCCGACCATAACTTATCCGATCCACACTTCTGTCATAACGGGCAAGTATCCCGACGGACATATGATCGACCACAATGAGCCCTGGCAGCCCGATGTGAGCGAGGATATGAGAAAGTGGCACTGGGCGGTAAAGGACATAGGAAGACGCACGCTTTGGCATGCGGCGGCGGAAAAGAAGCTCGCGGTGGCTTCACTTTTATGGCCGGTTTCGGGAAAGGCGGCGGGAGTGATAAAGTGGGACTTCCCCGAGGTACTTCCTTTGCCGGGTGAGATCCCCGTTATCAAGATGATGAAATATGCCTCGAAGCTGTGGCTCGCAAAGACGGAACTCAAATACGGCAAGCAGAGAGCGAGTCTTAAGCGGAAGGACATAGACGATTATATGGCGCTGCTCAGTGAGAAACTGTATGAGCAGGAGAACTATCCGGATCTTCTCACGGTACACTTTGCGGACACCGACGACACAAGGCATAACGAGGGTGTCGGATCCGAGGCGGACAAGGCGGCGCTCCTCAGGATGAACGACAGGGTGCAGAGGCTGATCGATGCAGTCAAGCGTCGCGGGATCGAGGACAGGACCATATTCGTCGTGATGAGCGACCACGGACAGCAGAACGTGACCGAGGGCTATATCCCGCTCGATGAGAAACTTGCGGAGGCAGGCATGGGACGTGCGCAGTCGTTCGGCAGGGGCGCATATATCTATGCCGAAGATATTGAAAAGACAAAAGCATTCCTTAAACAGAACGAGAAGGAACTGCATATTAAGTATGTGCTTAATAATGCGGAGCTCAGAAAGATCCACGCACCCGCAAACATCACCCTTGCCGTGCAGGCGGAAAAAGGTTACGGCTATGTGGACAGAAACTGTACATGCGATCACAAGGGCGACCACGGGTTCGGACTCGAAGAGCCGGAGGCTCAGGTGCTCTTATGGCTTGCTGGCGGTCCGTTCAAAAAAGGAGAGCGTATCAAAGGCGCGGATATAGTGGATATAGCGCCCACAATAGCGGATATTCTGGGACTTTCAATGCCGGACTGCGACGGACGGATCCTTAAGGAAGCGTACGAAAAGACAAGTGATTGACATAAAATAGTCTCATTTTTGCTTAAAAGTCGCGATATGATCGGGACAGGACGCGATGGCGTCCGGGGGATGTGTGAAGTTACGAGGTGACAGATATGTTCAAAATAAATAAAAAAAGCATATGTTTTCTGGCAGTGGCGGCACTGTTCACGGCCATGATCCTGAGCCCCGTGCGGAAGGCTTATGCCTTTTCGACGGTCGCGCGAAATACGGATCCCGAAAAAATGAATGTGATAAAGGACTATCACAGATACAATTCCAACTGGAAGTATTGGCTGCAGGGAGCATCCCGCTATCCGGAGATGGCAAACTGGGGCTGCCATTTTGTGGCATATGCGAAACTCCTCAAGGAGAGCGGCTGTCCGCTGTCTGACAGGTTCACACCCGATAATCTCCTTGTCTGGGCAAGAGAAAGCCGACTGAACGGGACACCGTATGTTACAGGTACGAACAGGATATCCGAAACGAATGTCGGCGGAAAGGGCACTCTTCCCTGCAACTACGCAAAGGCGCTTGTTAAGACACTTGCAGATAAGGGCGAGTATTCAGACTACACCCTTGAACTTCGCGGCATCGAGATAATCGGAATGCTTTCCGAGCAGCAGAAAGACAACCGCATAATGGATTACATAAACAGCGGATACTATGTTATAATCGGTTGTTCGGATCATTTCACATACATTGTCAGAGACGACAGCCTGATCAAGCAGAGGGCCGTTGTGAGCGATTCCTGGAGCAAATACAGTCAGAACGAACTGACTCTTGTTGATTACAACAGGTATTCGAGAGTCTGGTCTACCTATCCGAAATATGACATATTGCTTTATTACAAGGCAAGCACAAACGAGTTGAAGCCCACACCCACACCGGTTCCGATGAGTTCGGGCACTGTGAAGCTCGGAACTTCGTCAGGCAATACAATGACTACGGTTAAATTGAATCCGGGTGAGACCATAGATCTCGGATTTTTCGGGGCAAAGGGTTATTCGGAGGCTTCGGACGGCGGTACGGTTACTTGGAGAAGCTCCAACAATACCGTAGCGACCGTTAATTCCGGCGGTGTCATCACGGCGAATAAGGCCGGAACATGTAAGGTATCGCTTTCCGTTACCGTGGCTTCAACAAACACGATTTACACGGGATCGGTCACTGTAAATGTCGGATATACAGCCACACCTACACCTACTCCTGTAGAACCGGTTGCATTGATAATCGGATTCTCCGACGGCTCAACGGAACTCACCATGGAACAGGGCGACACCTGGGATATGGATGATTTCGAAGTTGATAAGGTCATATCACCTACGGATCCGATAACGGTAACATGGAAATCGGCAGACGAGAACACGGTTTCCGTAGGCGCGGACAACGTGATCACCGCTCTTGCACCGGGTTATTGCTACATCAAGTGTCAGGCAAAGAATGAAAAGACCGGTGAGGAGTACGAAGGAAAGATCTGGGTGAACATACTGGAACTTACTTCCGAAAGAAAACTCGCTAAGATGGATGATGTGAACGATATGGTGGAATTCCTGATGGACAATGCCGAACCCACCACGACAACGGTGCTTCCCGACTACACATATGATTCCAAGATGGAGTTCCTGATGAACGGTATGACCGATGTTCAGAACATCATGGAAACGGCAGAGCAGACCGATATGTCTGAGGTCGTTGTCGCAATACCTTCAACATGGGATCTGAGTATGCTTGAAGAACTTCTGCAGTCCGAACAGATGGAAGGATTATCGGAGGATGCAAAGGCATTTATCGCCTCCGGAGGCCTAAAAGTCAGGAAGGATGACGATTATTATTATATTTTTGCAGAATTAGAGTAATATTTCGTGTTTTAGTATTTGACTTTTTATATGAAATATGTGTATAATTAATAAAGTAAAAATATTTGTAATAATATCATAACAATCGATATTCCCTCATCAGACTTCGGACTACGAATGACCTTCGGAGTGGTTGCTCGGATATGCCGGGGCGATGGGAATAAAATACATTTCAAAAACGTCGGATTTTTCAGCTTATGCAGGGGGATTCGACGATTTTTTTATAAAATTACTGTTCACATATATGCAATAGGAAAGGGGCTTTACATATGGCAAAAAACTATGTGTCCGACATTCATCTTGAGCAGTACCTGGCTGAATATGAAGAAAAAAAGGCGACTTACAAAGATATGGTATTTGGGGGCGGACGAAAGAAGCGTTCGTTGAACGGTGAGTGGAATTACGCCGTGGATCAGTATGATACCTGCCTCAGGGCAAAGTGGTTTCGTGAGAATTATTCCACCGCAAACGGGTTTTCGCTTCCGGTCGATTATTCGTTTGACGAGTGGCCGGTCATGACGCTTCCTGCCTGCTGGAACACCTTTGCGAAGGAATATCTGCTCTATGAAGGCCCGATGCTGTTTACAAGGAGATTTTCCCACGACACTTCGGAGGGCGGAAGGCAGATACTTCGAATAGGCGCGGCTTCCATGCTGGGCAGGGTATTTTTGAACGGAGAGTATCTCGGTATGCACAGAGGGGCTTCCACACCGTTTTATTTTGATGTCACGGGGTTCTTAAAGGAAGACAACCGCATACTTATCAGCGTTGACAGCACACGGCGTCCGGAACAGGTTCCGACCGATAACACGGACTGGTTCAATTACGGCGGGGTATTCCGCGACATAGAGCTTATCTCCGTGCCGGATGTATATATAAAATCATTTCACATCGCGCTTGTACCGGACGGAGGCTTTGACAAGATATCCGTAAAGATCGCACTTTCCGAAGCGGTGGACGGCGAAGCGGTCGTAAATATCGATGCGCTCGGAACGGAGCAGCAGATCCCGATCAGAAACGGTGAAGGAGAGGCACTTATATGCGCAAAACCGGTGCTGTGGAGCCCGGATAACCCGTATCTGTATGATGTGTCCGCACGGTTCGGGGAAGATCGTATATCCGACAGAGTGGGCTTCAGAGAAATAAGGGTTTGTGGCAGAGATATTATGCTTAACGGCAGAAACATATACTTAAAGGGCATCAGCGCCCATGAGGAGAGTGTTGCGAACGGACGTGCGCTGACCGATGAGGAACGCATAGAGAACATAAAACTTGCAAAAGAACTCGGCTGTAACTTTATGCGAATAGCTCACTATCCGCATCATGAAAATATGTCAAAGCTTGCGGACGAACTCGGGCTGATGCTATGGGAGGAGATCCCCGTATACTGGGCGATCAGATTTGAACGCGAGGAAACATACGAGGATGCGCATAACCAGTTTGCGGAACTGATCGAGCGTGACTATAACCGCGCTTCGGTCATCATATGGTCGGTGGGTAACGAAAACGCCGATACGGACAGCAGACTTTCGTTTATGAAAAGGCTTGCGGACTATGCCCACGGGACGGATCCGACAAGGCTTGTATCTGCCGCCTGCCTTGTGGATGATGACGAAAACAGGATAGCGGACAGACTTGCGGAAACGCTTGATATAATCGGCATCAACGAGTATTACGGATGGTACAATCCCGATTTTTCGCGGCTGCCTGCACTTCTCAAGAACAGCGATCCCGATAAGCCTGTTATCATAACGGAATTCGGGGCCGATGCATTGCGCGGATACAATACCGGAGATCCGGACACGAAGGGCACGGAGGAATACCAGGCACGCATATATGAACTCCAGATGGAGACACTTACGAAGATCGATTACGTAAAGGGAATGTCACCCTGGATACTGTATGACTTCCGTTGTCCGAGACGCACAAGCTCGATCCAGAAATACTACAACAGAAAAGGCCTTCTGGATGAGACCAAAACATATAAAAAGCCCGCCTTCCACATCCTTGCCAAATACTATGGCCTATGGGGACGGGGTTAGCGGTCCATTTAAAAGTATAGTAACGGGGACGTTTCGGCTCGCACCTTTAGGTGCCAAAATGAAACGTCCCCGTTGGTTCTTTTTTATTCTTTATTTCTCATTATTCTGCATCATCATTGCTCTTACTTTAAGTGAAAGTCCGAAGAGGTTGATGAAGCCTTCTGCATCGTGGTGATCGTACAGGTCGCCGGTGGTGAAGCTTGCGATCGACTCGTTGTAGAGGCTGTAAGGAGAAGTTGTGCCCTGCTTGATGATGTTGCCCTTGTAGAGCTTCATCTTAACTTCGCCGGTCACATACTGCTGGGTGCTTTCAACGAAAGCCTGAAGAGCCTCGCGAAGAGGTGTGAACCACTTTCCTTCGTAAACGATGTCTGCAAACTTGTCGCCGATGCCCTTCTTGTATGCGAGAGTGTCGCGGTCAAGGATGAGTTCCTCGAGCTGCTCGTGTGCTGCCATAAGGATCGTTCCGCCGGGAGTCTCGTATACGCCGCGGGACTTCATGCCCACAACTCTGTTCTCAACAATATCGATGATGCCGATTCCGTTCTCGCCGCCGAGCTTGTTAAGCTCCTTTAAGATATCGGAAGCCTTCATCTTCTTGCCGTTTAATGCAACGGGAGCGCCCTTCTCGAAGGTGAGTGAGAGAGCGGTCTCTTTATCGGGAGCCTTCTCGGGTGTTACGCCGAGTACAAGAAGGTCGTCGTAGTTCGGAGCGTTCTTGGGGCTCTCGAGCTCAAGGCCTTCGTGGCTGATATGCCAGAGGTTGCGGTCACGTGAATAGGAGTGGCTTGCGTCGAAAGGAAGATCGATGTTGTGCTGCTTGCAGTATTCGATCTCATCTTCTCTGGACTGCATCTTCCATGTATCTGTGCAACGCCAGGGAGCAATGATCTTAAGATCGGGAGCGAGCGCCTTGATGCCGAGCTCGAAACGAACCTGATCGTTGCCCTTACCGGTTGCGCCATGGCAGATAGCGGTAGCGCCTTCCTTACGTGCGATCTCAACGAGCTTCTTGGCGATAAGAGGACGAGCCATCGATGTACCGAGGAGGTACTTGTTTTCATATACGGCGCCTGCCTTTACACAGGGGATTGCATATTCATCAACGAATTCATCAACAACATCGAGGATGTAGAGCTTTTCTGCGCCGGAGTACTTTGCACGCTGCTCGAGGCCGTCGAGTTCGTTGCCCTGACCTACGTCTATGCAGCAGCATACTACGTCATAATCATAGTTTTCCTTGAGCCAGGGAATGATCGCCGTTGTGTCAAGTCCGCCGGAATAAGCGAGAATAACCTTTTCTTTAGCCATTTTTATGTCTCCTTTTGAATTATATAATGTTTGAAATTGAATTTTGCCATTACTATACGCTTAAATTTATATTTATGCAAGATATATTTTTAAAAATGCAAAATTATTTCTGATACCGTTGTTAAGTTTATCTAATGTCTTATTTTGCATTGAATGTTGCACAGTCGACATAATTTTATTATAATATTCCTTACGCCGCAACGGGGCTTGCTTTTTTACGGCTTATTTGACAGATACTGGGCGCGGACGCGGTTTCACCGCCCTGTCGATACATATAAGACAAGGAGTTTTTGCATATGGACATAATTCTTGCTTCCGGTTCGCCGAGAAGGAAGGAGATCCTTGAAAATCAGGGAGTTCACTTCAGGATCATCACATCGGACAAGGAAGAAAAGATCACAAAGGAAGATCCCGGAGAAGTGGTCAGCGAACTGGCGGAAATGAAGGCTTCCGACGTATATGAAAGAACGGCCGGCAGCGAAAACGGAGACTTCCTTATTATAGGAGCGGACACGGTGGTGGCCGTAGACGGAAAGATACTCGGAAAGCCGGGAAGCACCGAAAAAGCCAAGGATATGCTGAAGCTCATATCCGGACGCGAGCACGGTGTATACACCGGAGTATGCCTGATCGGAAAGAAGGACGGACAGCCGTTTAAGAGCGTGTTTTACGAGAAAACCGATGTGTTTGTGAGCCGGCTCACGGAAGATGAGATAAGCGCATATGTCGCGACCGGCGAGCCGATGGACAAGGCCGGTGCATATGCGGTTCAGGGCAGGTTTGCGCCATACATCGAGCGTATAGAAGGAGACTATTACAACATCGTGGGTTTCCCCTTATCCAGAACCGTAAGAGAATTGAAAAAATATAAAATAAATCTTGCATAAATATTCAAAATGATGTATATTCTATTGCGTTCATTTTTTGAAACGCATGAAAGAGGAGTTCAAAAATGAGTCAACAAAAAGTGGTTACCAAAAATACGGATTTTCCGGTCATCCAGGCGATCGTCCTGTTCTTTATGACATTGCTCACACTGCTGATCGGAAACAAATTCATGGGAAATGAATTCGGGATCGTTATGAAGTGGTGGCTGGGTATGCTGGGTGCTGGGATCGCGTTCCTGCCTCTTGCCTTTGCCGTATTTAACAGGTTTTCCGACGGTGGCTATGTCATAGCGAAGGCACTCGGCATCGAGGCTTCCTCCTGGCTCATATGGACGCTGGCCACGGCACATGTATTCAGGTTCACTTCCTTATATGCATGGATCACCGTATTTATATGCGGTGTGCTGAACTACGGCCTCTATTTCCTCTACTGCGGAAAAAAGAAGAAGACTCCTTTCGCGGAGATGGACGGCAACAAGCTGCTTCGTATGTTCTATTATGAATTGCTGTTCCTGCTCGTCTTCATCCTTTTCTGTTATATGAAGAGCTTCCGGGTAACCATAACCAACGATACCGAGAAATACATGGACTTCGGTTTCCTTGCAAGCATAATGAACAGCGATTATATGCCCGCAAACGATATGTGGTTCTCGGGCGAGCCCATCAACTACTACTATTACGGCATATATGTGGGCGGCTTCCTCGGAAAGCTTGCGGGAGTATCCGCAGGCTATGCATATAACCTCGATCTTATGACGATATGCTCACTCGGCTTCGTTCAGGTCTATGCGCTTGTGGTTGAAGTAATAAAGCTCGGCATAGCGGAGCATGACAGACGCAAAGCCACAAAGGAACAGGGCTTCAGAGGCACGAAGCCGCAGATCGCCGAGTTCTGCTGTCATATCGGCGGTACGATAGGCGGACTTGCCGTATTCATTGCGGGAAATATGCACTATGTGCTTTATGCAAAAGTATATCCTTATATTGAAAAGATGATGGGCGTTGAGCCTAAGTTCTACTGGTTCCCCAATTCCACTCGATTCATAAGCGATGAAAAGGGCAATCAGGGCGGTACGCTCATCCATGAGTTCCCCAGCTATTCGTTCATACTCGGAGACCTTCACGCGCACGTTACGGACATAACCAATGTCTTCCTTATCCTCAGCGTTCTTCTCGGCTTCCTTATGGCAAGATCGCAGAGAATGAAGGACGCAAGAGAAAAGGGCATATTCGAAAAGGTCGATAAGAATTACCTCATAAAAGAGGCTCTCGACCCCGCAATCATCATAGCAAGCTTTCTGATCGGCATAATCAGAATGACCAACTCCTGGGATTTCCCAATCTATTTCGTGATAGCGGGCGGACTGCTCTGCTTCTCGAATGCGATCATTACGGGGTTCAATAAGGATACGATCAAGCTCACGGTTCTTCATGCGGTCGAGTGCCTTGTGATCAGTACGATAGTTTCCCTGCCGTTCACACTGTTCTTTGACAGTATGACAGCCGGCATCAGCATATGTCTTTATCATTCCAGTCCTTACGAGCTGGCTGTTCTCTGGGCACTGCCCATATCCGTTTGCGTCGGCCTTTACACCGTTGCTATCGGCAAATACAGATTTGAGACCGGACTTACGGAAGAGCAGAAGAAGCAGAAGGGCAAAAAGCCTTTTAAGCTTTCCGAGACCGGCTATATCAGAAGAGATATCACGGAAAGTATTGTTTCGAAGGATTCAAAAGAGTCTAAGCCTGAGAAGATCGTTACCGGCACAAAGGTAAACCACCTTTTCTCGTTCATATTCAGACAAGAACTTTCGGATCTCTTCATACTCACTCTTGCGATATGCGCGACCGGCCTTGTGCTAATGTGCGAGCTGATCTACGTAAAGGATATATACGGCGGCACATATTCAAGAACGAACACCATGTTCAAGCTGACATATCAGGCGTTTATGCTCTACGGCGTGGTCATGGCATACGGACTCACGAGATTCATCGCCCTGCGCGAAACGAAGAAGCAGAGAAACCTTGCATTGGTTGCTCTTTTCTTCCTCATATGGACCTTCTTCTATTTCGGAACGGCTTGCGAGAGCTATATCGGAAGTATCTCCGATCCTCAGAAAGAGGGCAGAACGCTTGATTCCTATCAGACGGTATTTGATGCGGAGCGCGGCGAAGGCTATGTGAACAGCATATATACCGTGGAATCCAATGACAGGATAGATGTTCTTAACAGGATGATCAAATGGGTAAATGAGAATACGGATCCCGATGCGGTCATCGCTCAGTCGCCCACCAGCGCATACAAGCCGTTCGCGACCATATCCGCATATACCGGCCGTCCCGCAATAATCGGCTGGGGCAACCACGAGTGGCTCTGGAGAAACGGCGGCACGCTTAACTATCCTCAGGAAGTCGCGGACAGGATAAATGCAATGCATGTTCTTTACACGACCACGGAAGAGTCGGTCGCAAGGGATATAATAGAGAAATACAACATAGATTATATCTATGTGGGATATACCGAAAGCCTGAACGGCAACACCTTCGAGGAAGAAGGCTCAAGGACCGATGCAAGCGCGGATTACAAGTATTACAGAGGTTCGTGGTATATGCCCATGAACGTAAACCACGAACTCTTAAAGAGCCTCGGCGAAGTTGTTTACGATGCCGGAACCTGCAAATATGCGGGCTACAGGGCGATCAGAAACACCGATAACACGGCATGGATAGCAGACTTGAATTCAGAGCCGGTATACAGCTATGAATACGAGGCATATATAGTTAAAGTAAGCAGGTAATAAAACAAGGCAGGTAGAAAAATGATCAAGGTTGGGATCATCGGAGCCACGGGATATGCGGGCAACGAACTTATAAGGATACTTAAGGGCCATAAAGAAGTCGAGATCGTTCACTACGGCAGCAAGTCGTATGTGGGACAGCGTTACGCCGATGTCTTCAGGAACTGCACGGAGATAGTTCCGGAGGAGTGCGGTGACGACAATATCGAAGAGATGGCCGAAAAGTGCGATGTGATCTTTACGGCAACACCCCAGGGCTATTGCGCGGGCATAGTGACCGAGGATATCCTCAAAAAATGCAAGATCATCGATCTCTCCGCGGATTTCCGCCTTAAGGATGTGAGCGTATACGAAAAGTGGTACAAGATCGAGCACAAATCGCCTCAGTTCATAGATGAGGCTGTATATGGGCTTTGCGAGATCTACAGGGACGAGATCAAAAACACGAGACTCCTCGCAAATCCCGGCTGCTACACCACCTGCTCCATACTTACGGTCTATCCGCTTGTGAAGGCCTGCCTCATCGACCCCAACAGCATCATCATAGATGCAAAGTCGGGCACATCGGGCGCCGGCCGTTCCGCAAAGACTGACAACCTCTTCTGTGAAGTGAATGAAAACATAAAGGCATACGGCGTTGCGACACACAGACATACTCCCGAGATCGAGGAGCAGCTGTCATATGCGGGCAAGGAAAAGTGCGTACTGAACTTCACTCCCCACCTTGTGCCGATGAACCGCGGCATTCTGGTCACCGCATATGCGAATGTCCACAAGGGGGTAACGGAAGAGATGATGAGAAAGGCATACGAGGACTGCTACGGAAACGAGAAGTTCGTCCGCGTGCTGAATAAGGGCATCTGCCCCGAAACCCGCTGGGTTGAAGGATCCAATTATACGGATGTGAATTTTGTTTTTGATGAAAGAACCGGAAGAGTGATCATGATGGGCGCTCTGGACAACCTTGTAAAAGGCGCGGCTGGACAGGCAGTCCAGAATATGAATATCATGTTCGGCCTTCCCGAAGATACGGGACTTGACCTTGTACCCATGTTCCCGTAGAAGTGCTGTATCGAATAATTCATAACCGGCGTTGTTCACATTATGCAACTGCAAGGCTGATCTGAAAGCTATG
>JAEEGL016002564.1_pt1 | contig 32676 bp, 22 predicted proteins | sample 9134231 | NCBI WGS metagenome assembly JAEEGL01 (sample SAMN16246548, study PRJNA631951) | gut metagenome | biome: gut microbiome; feature: rumen; material: fiber-attached | host: Bos | place: Iran: Karaj | collected 2018-10
AACCCGAACATGGAGTACTCGATATCCTCGGGAGCCACGTGGTCCTTCAGATAGGTGTTCAGCATTACCTGGTGTACAAAACCTAGAGTGTACTTTACGCCAGCAGCATCGGCTGCAGGGTCTGGGCGGTCGAGGGCCAGGTGGAAGTGGAAGATGGGGTACTCCTTTTCCAGTCCCAGGAAGTCGTCGAGATAGAACACCTCGTTCAGTGCACGGGCACCGTAGAAATAGTGCAGCTCACGGTCTGTCGTGTGCAGCGTCTTCGTCATGTGCATAATCTGAGCGCGTAGCGGAGCCATACCGGCACCACCACCAACCCAAATCATCTCCTTCTTCGAGTCGAAGTGCGGGTGGAAGTCACCGTAAGGACCACTCATAATCACCTTATCGCCAGGTTTCAGCGAGAAGATATACGACGAGGCAATACCCGGATTGACCTCCATGAAACCTGAGCGGTCAGCCTTGAACGGCGGCGTAGCAATACGCACGGTCAGCATGAAGACATCGCCCTCAGCAGGATAGTTCGCCATAGAGTAAGCGCGGATGGTGGGCTCGGGATTCTTACACTTCAGGTCGAACATCTTGAACTTCTCCCAGGCGGGCACGTACTCCGGCGTGATGAGGTCACGGTCGTAGTCGTTGTAGTCGATGCAGTCGAAGGCAGGAATCTTAATCTGCGCATACGAACCAGGGAGGAAGTCCATGTGGGCACCAGCAGGCAGCTGTACCTTGAACTCCTTGATGAACGTTGCCACGTTCTTATTACTGATGACGGTACACTCGTACTCCTTGACGCCGAGAATGGACTCATCGACATGAATCTTCAGATCGCCCTTGACCTTGCACTGGCATCCGAGACGCCAGCCGGCCTTGATTTCCTTACGGGTGAAGTGAGGTTTCTCGGAGTCGAGAATCTCGCCACCGCCTTCGAGCACCTGAACCTTACACTGTCCGCAAGAGGCTTTACCACCGCAGGCAGAGGGCAGGAAGACGCCGTTCTCGTTGAGCGTTGACATAAGGCTGTTGCCTTGTGCCACACTGATGGTGCGGTCGCCATTGATAACAATATTCACATTACCTGACGGTGACAGATACTTCTTAGCCACCAACAGGACAATCACCACGAGGATGATGAGGGAGAGGAAAACTCCTATGCTATATAAAATGAATTGTGCCATCTTAATTTACAATTTGACAATTTACCATTTACAAGTTATATGTTCAGTCCCGAAAAGCACATCATAGCCATAGCCATCAAACCAACAGTGATGAATACGATGCCCAGACCCTGCAAAGGCTTGGGAACGTCGCTATACTGCATCTTCTCACGAATAGCACCCAAGGCTACGATGGCCAATGTCCAACCGAGACCAGAGCCAAAACCATAGACGACGGCATCCCACACGGAAGTGATAGCCTGCGAATTGGTGGGGTCCATCAGAATGCGCTGCTGCATGAACAGCGAAGCACCCATGATGGCGCAGTTCACGGCAATCAACGGCAGGAAGATACCCAGCGCAGCATATAGCGAGGGTGAGTAACGCTCGACGGTCATCTCCACGAGCTGCACCATACCGGCGATAACAGCAATGAAGAGGATGAACGACAGGTAAGAGAGATCAATGCCCTCAACGAGACAGTCAGGTCCTAACACCTTGGTTTGCAACAGGTAGTTGACGGGAACGGTAACCGTGAGCACGAAAGTCACAGCCATACCCAGTCCCAAGGAAGTCTTCACGGTCTTCGACACGGCAAGATAGGAACACATGCCGAGGAAGAAAGCGAAAATCATATTATCGACGAAAATCGACCGGAATAATAAACTTATTGCGTGTTCCATATCTTACTTCTCCTTATAAAAATATGCACGATGTACCCAAATCACACAGCCGACGAGAATCAACGCCATGGCAGGCATGGTCATCATACCGTTGTTCACATAGCCCAAGTCGTAGCAGGCATCAGGAATAATCTGGAAGCCTAACAGCGTGCCACGTCCCAAGAGTTCGCGGACAGCGCCGACGATGACCAGGATCATGGCATAGCCAAGACCATTGCCCACACCATCGAGGAACGACGGCCAGGGCTTGTTCATCATGGCGAAGGCCTCGAGGCGTCCCATGAGGATACAGTTGGTGATAATCAGACCGACATACACGCTCAGCTCGACGCTGACATCATAGGCAAACGCCTTCAGAATCTGCGAGACGATGGTAACGAGAGCGGCAACGACCACCAGCTGCACGACGATGCGGATGCGGTTGGGGATGGTGTTGCGGATGATAGAGATAATCACATTCGAGAATGCGGTGATGACCGTTACAGCCAGTCCCATCACGATGGCGGGCTTGAGCTGCGAGGTGACGGCCAACGCCGAGCAAATGCCGAGAACCTGTCCCAGAATGGGGTGGTCGGCATTCAGCGGGGTTAAGAAAACCTCTTTATTTTGTTTACTGAATAGTGCCATAGTAATTTACAATTTGACAATTTACAATTTAAACTTCTTTTTGTAAAAGTGCTTACGCAAGTCCTATTTATTCTGCAGGTTCTTGAGGCCGTCCTTCAGCATAGCGTCAACACCGTTCGAAGTGAGGGTAGCACCCGTCACGCAGTCCACCTGCGATGCAGGGTCTTCCACCTTTTTCACGACGGAGAGCACTACGTTACCCTGCTCGTCCCAAATCTTCTTACCGATGAACTTCTCCTGCCACTCCTGAGAGTCTTTGATTTCCGCACCCAAACCGGCGGTCTCACTCTCATGGTTGAAGTAGGCGCCAAACACCTTACCTTCTTTATCGATGGCCAGATAGCCGCTGATGCCGCCCCAAAGGCCCATACCTTTCAGGTTGGCAACGAGGATGTCCTGACCATCAATCTGGCACTCATAAACCTTCTGACCGTCGATTTCCTTCTCTTCCTTCACCACCTCAGCATACTTAGCCTCAGCTTCAGCGCCGTCGAGGTTGCGCAGGTTCAGCGAGTTCAGAATCTGCTTCTTCACATCCAGTGCCACATTAGCATCCTGCATGGGCTTCAGCGCCTGATAGACGAAAGCCAGCAAGAAAGCCACGATGACTACCAAAACGGTACTATATATAATAATGTACGCGTTATTGTTTGTATTCAGTTTCATTTGGTACCTCCTCTCTTTAAGCGCTTGTTAATGTTATGCTCTACCACGAAGTGATCAATCATCGGAGCAATCATGTTACCGAAGAAGATAGCGAGCATCATACCCTCCGGATAACCAGCATTGCGTACACGGATGATGACAGCCATGGCGCCGATGATGAAGCCGTAGATGAACTGTCCGGTCTTCGTACGGCATGAGGTGACGGGGTCGGTAGCCATAAAGACAGCACCGAAGGCGAAACCACCGAGAATGAAGTGATGCCACCATACCATATCGGAAAGTCCAGTCTGCTCGAAGATGCAGGCCAGTACGGCACCACCAACAAAGACACTCAGCATGGTACGCCATGAGGCGATGCCCATGTATAACAGCATGCAGCCACCCAGTGCGATGGCGATGATGGAAGTCTCACCGATAGAACCGGGGATGAAGCCACAAATCATGTTGCAGATAGAAGCATCTGGGTTGATACCCTGAGCGATCTGTCCTAACGGGGTTGCTGCTGTAAACGTGTCGGGCAGCGTGTTACCCAGTCCGAAGATGCTGTCCTGAGCCACCCATACCTGATCGCCCGTCATCTTGGAAGGATAGGCGAAGAAGAGGAACATGCGGGCAGCAATGGCGGGGTTGAACATGTTCATACCCGTGCCACCGAAAATCTCCTTACAGAAGATAACGCTGAAGGCGCACGCCAAGGCGAGCATCCACAGCGGACAGCCGATGGGAACAATCAGCGGGATAATGATACCTGACACCAGGTAACCTTCCTGAATTTCCTCGCCTTTCCACTGTGCCCAGGCAAACTCAATGCCCAGACCGACCACGTAGCTCACGATGATCTTTGGCAGCACAGCCAGGAAACCATAGAAGAACACCTCCCAGAACGAGGCGGTAGCCAGTGTGCCGGCAGCCAGATAGTTCTGGTAACCGATATTATACATACCAAACAGCATGGCAGGCATCAAAGCGATAACCACCATACTCATGATGCGCTTCGAGTCGATGGCGTCGTGGATGTTGACACCACTCTTCGAAGTATCATTAGGCACAAGCGCGAAGGTCTCAAAGCCGTCGAAGTAGCTTTTCAGCATGTGCAGCTTGCCACCTTCCTCGAAGCTTGGCCTCATCTTATCAAAAATCTTTCTTATTGCGCTCATAATCGTAATTTACAATTTGACCATTTACTATTTACCATTTAAGCATTCTCCTTACGAAGTATGTTCAAACCCTCACGAACAATGCGCTGCAACTCCAGTTTCGAGGAATCCACGAACTCTGCCAGGGCGAAGTCCTCGGGACTTACCTCGTAGATGCCCAAAGCCTCCTGGCGGTCGATGTCGCCGGCAATGATAGCCTTGATGAGATATTCTCCGTAGATGTCCATGGGCAGCACCTTGTCGTACTCGCCACTCATAATCATGTGGCGTTCGCCACCCTTGATGCGGGCATCCAGCGCATATTCTTTCTTGCCACAGAGCCATGAGAAGTAGCTGCGGCTCACCGAGAACTGCTTGAAGCGTGGCAGAATCCAGCCGAATGCCTCGTCGGCATCGTCTCCCTCGGGGATAACGGAAATCTCTGAGGTGTGAGCTCCGAGGAATCCATCCTTCGTCGTGGGACGTCCAGTCAACACGTTGCCATTGATGATGCGCACATGGTGACTGTTGTCGTAGCTGTTGCTGAGCAGCGTTGCCAACTCTTCACCCACCAGCATGTCAGCGTATGCAGGAGCCTTCACTTCGCTGCCGCACAGGGCGACACGACGCTTCAGACATACCTTGCCGGTGTTGAACAGACGACCGATGAACAGCACAACCGTCGGGTCACCGATGGTCCACACTACCTCGCCCTTATTCACGGGATTGACATGATTCACCTGAACGCCAACGTTACCTGCAGGACACTTGCCGTCGAACACCGTGACCTCTACGTCGCGATAGTTCTCCAATGAGCTGTGAACGCCACAGCCCAGATGAGTCTTCGCAATCTTCGACAGGGCGGTGAGACCAGTCTGGAAGTCCTGCTCCTGACCTTTCACCTCGTACTCGAAGTTGCAAGCCAGCGGCTTGTCGCGCAGTGCCGAGACGAAGATAGCCTTCGGCAGTACCGAGGGATTCGTTGACACAGCGTACGGCAACTGGTCGATGTATCCGAAGAGTCCAGCTTCCAGCAAGGCATCGACTACCTGCTGGCTGCTCATCTTGGTCACATCCTTCTTGCCAAAGTCTGTAAACTGCTGCTCCTTATCGGCTTCCACCTTGATACAGAGCACTTTTCTGCGTTCGCCACGCACCACCTCGCGGACGGTACCGCTGACGGGTGAGGCAAACTTGACTTCGGGATATTGCTTGTTAATGAACAAGGCATCCCCGGCCTTGACCTTATCACCTTCCTTCACCACCACTTTCGGGGTCACACCGACGAAATCGTCAGGCATCAAAGCATACTGGCCGTTGGATTTAAGCTCCATGAGTTTCTCCTCGGCCTTGCCTTGAAGGTGAATGTCCAAGCCTTTGCGTAACTTGATTACATTTGCCATGTATAAAATGAATATTTGAAACGTTTCTCTGAAATTCGCTGCAAAATTACTAAAAATTGGACTCAAAATGCATAAAAAAGAACAAAATGTTGTGTCTTCACAAGTTTTTAATGTAATTTTGTAGCAAAATTCTTGCAGGACTACAATGTTTTGCTATCTCTAACTGTCAGTTTTGAAGATACTAAAAAACATATTAAGCATATTGATATGGGTCGTTGTCGGCTTGTATCTCGTTATTATTCTCACTTTTAGCATCCCCGCCGTTCAGGAATATCTGGGGCGCAAGGCGGCAGGCGTGCTGGCTGAGCAACTGGGTACCAGCGTCAGCATAGGCCGCCTGGACTATGGCTTCTTGAGTCATGTGACGTTGTACGACGTGAATGTCAAGGACCAGGAAGGTCTCGACATGCTGAAGGCTGCTCGTCTCTCCACGCGCATCGACCTGCTGCCACTGCTGCAGGGTAAGATTTCCATCTCCACCGCCCAGTTGTTCAGCGTCCATGCCAAACTGCGCCAGAAGACTGCCGACAGTAAACCCAACTTTCAGTTTGTCATTGATTCGCTGGCATCGAAAGACACCACCAGCACGTCACCGTTGCACCTGCGCATCAACTCCCTCATCATGCGCCATAGCAGCGTTACCTATGACCGCATGGATGCCGCAGAGACACCGGGTATCCTCAATCCGCGACACCTTGCCGTTACCAACCTCAGCAGCCACATCATCCTCAAGGAACTCTCCGAGGACTCGTTGGACATCAACATCAAGCGCCTGTCGTTCAAGGAGAAGTCCGGATTGCAGGTTAACCGTCTGTCCATGCACTTCGATGCCGGACGCGACGGAGCACGTCTTTCCGACTTCCGTCTGCAGATGCCTGGGTCGGAGCTGGTTTTGGGCGATATCCACGCCAACTACATCTACCGCGACCGACAGTTCATTGCCCGTTCACTTCGAGTCCGGGGCAGCATACTCCCCTCTACCGTCACACTCTCCGACCTCAGCTACCTGCTGCCGTCACTCAAGACATTCCAGAGCACGCTCTTCTTGGAATCACAGTTCCGAGGAGCTCGAGACTATATGGAAATACAAAGTCTGAAGGTAGGTTCCACGACGGGTGATATCAACATCAACCTCAGCGGTTCACTGAGCCAGTTAGGCAGTGCCCCACCCTTCTGGAAAGCCACCATCCACGATTTAGGACTGTCGGCAAAGACCATCAGCTTCATCTCCGAGAACCTGCAAGGCCAGCGTGTCCAGGTTCCGGAAGAACTGGTACGCATGGGCAACATCCACCTGACGGGCATTGTCAGCGGCATTGGCGACAGCGAGCTACAGGCTCACAACCAGCTGAGCAGCGATGCGGGCAACATGACGCTGCGACTCTCTATGGATAGTCTGCGCCACTTCAAAGGACTCATCAATACCGATGGCTTCAACCTCCGACGGGTACTCAACAACGATGACTTCGGAACACTGGCAGCCACCCTGCAACTTGACGGTCACCTTCCCAAGGACTTGCCACCAACCATTCGGGCTGAGGGTGTCGTTAAGCAGTTCTCCTATCACGACTATGTCTATCAGAACATCCTGGTTAACGGTCAGTACAACCCCTCCGACATCCATGGCAAGCTGAGCATCGACGACAGCAACATCCAAGCCAGCATCGAAGGTAGCTTCCAGCAGAAGCGACGGCAGAAGGATGTGCAGGTGACCGTTAACGTAGAGCACCTGGCACCACAGGCCATCCACCTTTCCGACAAGTGGGGCGATGCGCGTTTCTCAGGCACGCTGCTCGCCAACTTCAAGGCGCAGGACGTCAACGATGCTATTGGTATTGTCGATTTGAAGGAGTTTACCATGCAGTCTGCCAACGACCACTACCGCTTGGAACAGCTGCACATCGAGTCGGGCTACCATAACGACACGCACTACATGAACATGGAGAGCGACTTCGCCACGGCGCGCCTTACCGGTAATTTCGACTACAAGACGCTGGCACAGAGCTTCACCAACTTCATTGCCACCCGCCTGCCTACCATGCCAGGGCTTCCCAAGGCAAACACCAAGGCCAACAACAACTTCGCCATCGAAGCCACCATCACCAAGTCCGACTGGCTACAACACGTGCTGCAGGTACCCTTGGAACTCACCGAGCCGATGACCATCAACGGCAATGTCAACGACCAGACACAACAGATGAACATCGAGTGCAACATTCCGCACTTCTCCTATAAGGACGACCGCTACGAACAGTGTCATGCCAGCATCCTGTCACCCTTGGGCACGTTGTCCTACGACCTCAGCATTGTCAAGCTCATAGACGACGGCGACCCTATGAACATCCAGGTGTCGGGCAACGCCTTCAACAACCAGCTGACCTCTTCCCTGCAGTGGGACAACTATGCCGAGCAGCGCATGAGCGGTAAGATTACCGCCCGCGGACGCTTCGACACCACACTCGACGGGCACCAGATAGCCTTTATCGACCTTGCCCCCTCGACCATCACCATCATGAACGCACAGTGGGACATCAACCCCTCGGCCATCACCTACTACGACAAGCACTTGGAGATTGACAAGTTCTCCATGCAGCACGAGGAGCAATTCCTGACACTCGACGGTGTGGCATCGGACAACAGCCAGGATTCTATACTCGTTCGCATGCGTGACTTGGATATTGAATACATCCTCGACCTCGTCGATTTCGATGCCGTGTCCTTCAGCGGCAAGGCCACAGGCGGCGGCAGCCTGCGCAACCTCTTCGGCAACTTCGAGGCCGACGGGCGACTGACAGTCAACCACTTCGAGTTCGAACACGGTCGCATGGGAACCCTCGACGCACAGGTTACGTGGAACAAAGAGCAGGAACAGATAGACATCCTCGCTACTGCCGACGACGGTCCTGACGCACAGACTTACATCGAAGGCTATGTGTCACCCAAACGCAACTTCATCGACCTGAACATCGAAGCCGACGGCACCCACCTCGACTTCGCCCGCTCCTTTATGGATAGCTTCATCAGTCGTATGGACGGTCACGCCAACGGCTCCCTGCGACTCATGGGGCAGCTCGACGCCCTCAACCTCACCGGACAACTCGCCATCAACGGCCTGGCACACGTCAGCGTGCTGGGCTGCGACTACGAGCTGCGTGGCGACACGATCACGCTCGTTCCCAACGAGATTACCCTCACTCATTTCCCCATCTACGACATCAACGGCACGGAAGCCATGCTCTCCGGCGCCATTCACCATAACGAACTCACCGACCTCACCTTCGACCTTAACGTCACGGCAGAGAACCTGCTTGCCTACCACTTCAGCAACTTTGGCAGTGAGGCGTTCTACGGCACTGTCTATGCCTCTGGCGATGTCAGCATCCGTGGTCGCGACGAGGGAGTTACCATCGAGGCCGACATCACTCCGCAGCGAGGCTCCAAGTTTGTGTATAATGCCGCCTCGCCCGAAGCCATCTCCAACCAGGAGTTCATACAGTGGGGTCCGGCACACGCCACAGCCGCCAAGACCGCCCAGCCTGCTACCGAGTGGCGCTCCGACCTGCGCATGCTGATGAAAATCAACGTCAACCCGCAGGCAGAACTACAGCTGCTCATGGATGCCGCCACGAAAGACTATATCACGCTGCGAGGCTCCGGCATGCTGCAAGTCAGCTACTACAACAAGGGTAGCTTCGACATGTTCGGTACCTACCGCGTGACCGAAGGCACCTACGGACTCACCATCCAGAACGTCATCCGCAAGAACTTCACCTTCACCGAGGGCGGCACCATCATCTTCAGCGGCGACCCCTACGATGCTAACCTGCACCTGCAAGCCACCCACATCGTCAATGGTGTCAGCCTCTCCGACCTTAACGTCGGGCAGTCTTTCTCTAATATGGTGCGCGTCAAATGCCTGATGAATATCAGCGGACAACCCAGCCAGCCCATCCTCGACTTCGACCTCGAGATGCCCAATGTCAATGCCGACGAGCAGCAGATGGTGCGCTCCATCATCAATAGCGAGGAGGAGATGAACCAGCAAGTGCTCTACCTGCTCGCCGTAGGACGTTTCTACCCGCAGGGTGCCAACAATGCCGAAAGCTCCGGTGAGTCGCGCAGCAAGACGAGCCTTGCCATGCAGAGCCTGTTGTCAGGAACCCTCAGCGGACAAATCAACGGCATCCTCAGCAAGTTCGTCAAGAGCAACCACTGGAACTTCGGTGCCAACATCTCTACCGGTGATGAGGGTTGGAACAATGCCGAATACGAAGGCATCGTCAACGGTCGCCTGCTCAACAACCGCCTGCTCTTCAACGGACAGTTCGGCTATCGCGACAACGTAAAGACCGCCACTCCATCGTTCATCGGTGACTTCGACTTGCGCTACCTGCTGCTGCCCAACGGCAACCTCGCACTGAAAGTCTATAACCAGAGCAACGACCGCTATTTCACCCGCTCGTCGCTGAACACCCAGGGCTTGGGCATCATCATCAAGAAAGACTTCAACGGACTCTCCGACTTCTTCGGCATCAAGAAGAAAAAGAAGAAAGCTCCCTAAACTGAAATGAACCACGAAAGCTATTTCTAACTTCCGGGGTTCACCTTGTTTATAATTTCCTTTAATTTACACTCTCACTGTGTACTTTAGTTCATAGCGAAGAAGTAGCCGTTTCCTGCAGCCATGCGAGCGTCAGACACGCCAACCTCGTTGAGGGTGAAGTTGCGAGTCTCACCGTTGATGGTAGCCTGGATGGTGTTGTCACCGTTGTAACGGAACAGTTCCTTCGATACGCCATTCTGCTCAACAGACCAAGAGTCGTTCTCATCGTTGTGGATGAAGTAAGTCACCTCACCATTAGGAGCCTTCACCTCGTAGCCGTTCTTGAGAGTGGTAACAGCATAGTACTGACCGTCCTTGCCCATGACCTGCTTGGTCTTACCAATGTTTGCCTGTACGGGGTTGCTACCCGACCAGAACTCTACGGTATTCAGAACCAGCACATCAACCAGCGTGCAAACCGAACCTACGATGGGTACGAGGATAAAGCCAACGATGGCATTGATAAACTTACTACCCGTCATGTGGGTTTGCCAATTGATGTACTTGTTCCAGAGGGCATACTTACCAATAAAACATGAACTGAACAGAAGCGATGCTGACAGCATGCATGCAGCGACTTTTAAACTAATCTTTTTCATTGTGTTGATTTTAAAGGGTTTATAAATAAAAGATAGATTCGGGTCCTTGGTTGAATAGCAGGTCGAGGATGGAGAGGTTGGGCTGAAAGCCGTGCTTCTGCTGAAACACCTGCCAATAGGGTTTGCTCTCGAAGTCTGCATCGGGCAGCGGGTGTTTGGCGCTGATGACTGAGCGGAGGTCAAGGGGTGTTGGGTGATGGGTGTTGGGTGATGGGTGATGGGTGTTGGGTGGAAGGAACGCTTGGGTGTATTCCACGTGGGGATGCATGTCGATGAGTTCGCACATTCTCTGGCGGATAGCCTCGTTGAAATCGATGAGAAAGTCGTATTTCTGCTCGAAGAACGGACGGATATCGTCTGCATAGTATTCGAAGAAGGGACTCTCGCTATAGGCCGACTGCAGGGCATTCCAATGGATGCGCCGCCACTGGTTGTGGTCGCTGATGTGGAGGTCTTTGACTAGAGGTGTTGGGTGATGGGTGTTAGGTGATGGGTGATGGGTGAGAGGTGAGGGGTGCTCCACGGGAACAGTGAGGGCTTGCAGTCCGTTGGCTGTGGCGATGACGCAGCGGTTACGGAAGGTCTGCTTCTGGTAGGAGTCGTACTGCTCTATGAGGACGTGGTCATAGCGATACAACTTCTGATACCACTGTATGGGTCCGAAGTAAGTCGTTTGCAGCAGCACGGTATTCATGGCACCAGGCGGATGTTATGGCGGTTGTAGAGCACGGTGACAACGCTTCCGATGATTTGCTTCTCAGAGATGAAACCCAGGTGCCGCGAGTCGATGGGGTTCTGCTGGTTGATGCTCTCCAGCCAGTAGTAGTTATGGTCGGCACAGGTCTTCAGTCCCGGAATGAGCAGCGTACCCTTGTTCGTGCGGACGGTGTCACCGGGAACGGCTTTGCAGCGTGCCAGCAGGATGCCTGTCCGGAAACCGAATGGCAGGGTGGCAGTGTCGCCGGAAACGGTGAAGGCCACGATATCGCCGCGTTGCACGTCTTGTCGCCACAGCCGACTATATGGCAACAGACGGTTGCCTTCGATGCGCAAGCCATAGCTGCAGCGGTTTACCAGTATCTGGTCGCCATCCTGATAGAGCGGTGCCAGTCCGTTGCCAGTAATGCTATGAACAGAAAAGGCCAAAGTACGGACAGCTAACATCAGCGCCATTGCCAATGCCATGCATATCACGAACTTCAACCCATTTCTCATATCTCTAAACTCTCAACTCTTAAACCCTTAAACTCTTAAACTCTTAAACTCTTAAACTGACTCTAAACTCTCAACTTTAAACTTTAAACTTTCAACTTTACTTAATATCATCCACAAAGCGGAACAGTCGGTTCCATCGGATGCCGGAGAATCCGTGGCGGTCGGGATCGGAGCTCCACCAGATGAAGATAGGCTTACCGACGATGTGGTCTTCAGGTACGAAGCCCCAGTAGCGGCTGTCCAACGAGTTGTGGCGGTTGTCGCCCTGCATCCAGTAGTAGTCCATCTTGAAGGTATAGCTCGTCGCCTCCTTGTCGTTGATGAATATCTTGCCGTCCTTCACCTCCAGCTTATTGCCTTCGTAGGTACGGATGGGACGCTCATAGACAGGCAGGTTCTTCAGGGTCAGGTCGATGCTCTTGCCCTTGGCGGGAATCCAGATGGGACCGTAGTTGTCGCGTGTCCAGTGCAGGTTGCCGTTCAGGGGATAGGTGTCCAGGTCGCTGCAGGTGGTGTTCAGTTCTACGCTTTCCACGTAGTCCGTCATCTTGCTCAACGCCTTGGCGGCACGGTTGGTCAGCGGCATATAGCCGTTGGTGTTGAGACTTGCCAAGTCTTCCATCGTGATGCCCAAATCAGCCATAATATCATCGTTCAGTCGCTGTTTCAGTTTCACGATGTAAGTATATTGCACGTTGTCGGGTTCCTTGTTGGCCTTGCCGTCGATGTAGATGATGCGGTCCTTGATTTGCAGCGTCTGTCCGGGCAGTCCCACGCAGCGCTTGACGTAGTTCTCGCGGCGGTCGGCAGGACGCGTATCTATCATGCCGTACTCCTGCGGGTTGCTCTCGATGGTCTTTCGTCCAGCCTGGTAGAGCGTGTTGAAGTAGAGCGCCAGCTGCTCTGCGTTCAGCGAGTCGGGGTCGGGACGCTGCGGATACATCTGATAGCCCATCTGGTAACACATCTGGTAGAAGTCGTATGCCTGATAGCGGGGATCTGAGCAGATGGTGTCACCGGCGGGATAGTTGAAGACCACGATGTCGTTGAGCTGAATCTTACCCAGTCCCTTGACGCGGCGGTAGTCCCAGTGCGGCCACTCGATATACGACTTGCTGTTAAAGACAGGCAGCGTGTGCTGAGTCAGCGGCATGGTCAGCGGTGTCTCGGGGATGCGCGGTCCGTAGCTCATCTTCGACACGAAGAGGTAGTCGCCTGTCAGCAGTGACTTCTCCAGCGATGACGATGGAATGACGTAGTTCTGGAAGAAGAACAGGGTGATGAAATAAACGGCGACGAGGGCAAACACCAAGGCATCGACCCACGACATGACCCATTTCACCGGACCTTCGGAATCCTTCCACCACTGCCACTTGATTTTCTTGGTGATATAGACGTCGTAGATGAAGGGAATGACCAGCAGTCCCCACCACGACTTCACCCAATAGAGGAAGACGAGGTAGCAGACGAGTACGGCGACGAACTTCGCCCACTGTACTTTCATATTCAGTTTTTTCTTTTCTCTCTTTTCCATTTGTTGATAAGGCTAATAGGACTTATAGGGCTTATAGGGCTTATAGGGCTTATAGGGCTTATAGGGCTTATAGGACTTATAAGTCCTATAAGTTTTTAGAACTTAAACATATCGCTGATGGTCAGCAGTCCCTGATGATCCTTGGTGTATTCGGCAGCGAGCACGGCACCCAGTGCGAAGCCTTGACGCGAGTGAGCGTCGTGAGTGATGGTGATGATGTCGGCTTCCGAGTCGTAGCGCACGGTATGGATGCCAGCCACCTCACCGCGTCGGATGTGGTCGATGCGCAGCAGCTTGGGGTCGGTAGTGTCCTCTGCCCATGCCTCCTTGCGGTCGATGTTCTCCAGAATGCCTTCTGCCAGCGTGATGGCAGTACCGCTGGGATGATCCAGCTTGTGGACGTGGTGCGTCTCTTCCATCTCTACGTCATACTGCGGGAACTGGTTCATAATCTTTGCCAGATACTTGTTGACAGCGGAGAAGATGGCCACGCCTATCGAGAAGTTCGAGGCCCAGAAGAGGGTCTTACCCTCAGCACAAGCCTTTTTCACGTCATCGCCGTGCTCCTTCATCCAACCGGTAGAGCCAGACACCACTTTCACTCCTGCCGCCCAAGCCTTCAGGTAGTTGCCGTAGGCAGCCTGCGGAGCGGTAAACTCTATGGCGACATCAGCACTGCGGAAGGCTTCGCTGTCGAAGTCCTGCTGGTTGTCGATGTCGATAATACTTACAATTTCATGACCGCGGCTGAGGGCTATCTGCTCTATCATCTTGCCCATCTTGCCGTAGCCTATTAATGCTATTTTCATATTATTATAATGTATAAAACGCTGCAAAGGTACAAAATAAAGTGAAAAGTGGAAAGTGAAACGTGAAAAATTTGCATTTTCAAACACTTATTCGTACTTTTGTACCATGATAATCAACGAAGCGACACGGGAATATGTGCATCAGCACCAGGACGATGATGTCAAAAAGCTGGCGTTGCAGGGCACGAAGAACAGCAGCGTTGACCTGCCGATGGCACTGCAGCAGATTGCCGGACGGCAGACGGCACGGCGGAAGTTGCCTGCGTGGGCTGAAGTGGAAGACGTGCTCTATCCGCCCCACCTCAACATGGAGCAATGCTCGTCGGAGCAGACGGCACGCTACAAGCAGCAGTTGGTCGAGCACCTGCAGACCGACAAGCGTACCTTTATCGACCTCACAGGCGGCTTCGGTGTCGATTTCTACTGGATGTCGCAGGGCTTCAGCCGTCGCGTCTATGTGGAGCAGCATGCCGAGCTCTGTGCTGTCGCCGAGCATAACTTCGCCCTTTTGTCACTTCCCTGTTCCGTGCATAACAGCGATTCCGCCACCTTCCTTTCTACGATAGAAGGTAACGCCGACATTATTTATCTCGACCCCGCTCGGCGCAACGAGCACGGCGGTCGCACTTACGGCATTGCCGACTGCACCCCCAATGTGCTGGAGCTGTTGCCGCTATTGCTGGAAAAAGCCCGTTTCATCGTACTCAAGCTCTCCCCCATGCTCGATTGGCGCAAAGCCGTCAGCGACCTGCAAGAAGCAGCGGCAGACTGTCGGCAGTCGCACGCTATCGTCAGCGAAGTCCACATCGTCAGCGTGGGCAACGAGTGCAAGGAACTCCTGCTCGTGCTGAGCCGTCAAGGGCAGACAGAGCACCCGAAGGTGGTTTGCGTCAACGACCGGCAGGTCTTTCAAGTCGGGGCGACGCCCCTTGCCAGTACTACCACCCTTTGCCACGACGCGAGTCTTCTTTCTGCGCAAAGCTTTCTCTACGAACCGAACAGCAGCATCATGAAGGCTGGCTGCTTCGCCGAAGTCGAGCGGCAGTTTCCCGTCCGGCAACTTTCGGTCAACAGCCACCTCTTTGTCAGTTCCGTTGAAATCGACGATTTTCCGGGACGCAGGTTTCAAATTTCCGCCATTTCATCGATGAACAAGCAAGAGCTAAGAGAAGTGCTGTCAGACGTGGAACGAGCCAATATTACGGTGCGCAACTTCCCGCTGACACCCGAGCAACTGCGCAAAAAACTCAAGTTAAAGGACGGTGGCGACGTCTATATCTTTGCCACGACACTGCCTGGCGGAGAGCATAAACTGCTGCTTTGCCGTAAAATTTAGTTAAAGATTTTGGCGTTTTGTGCTTTTTTTCTTACCTTTGCACATTATCTAAAAAGAAAGAAGCATGTCGTCAGTAGAGATTCGGAAAGTCACCAACCGGAAAGAGCTCGATGCTTTTATCCAGTTTCACTATGACCTGTACAGGGGCAACGAGTACGATGCCCCGAACTTGTACACGGACGAGTTGCACACCCTCAGCCGAGATCGCAATGCCGCCTTTGAGTTCTGCGAGGCGGAGTATTTTCTCGCCTATCGTGACGGGCAGGTGGTAGGTCGCATCGCCGCCATCATCAACCACCGTGCCAACGAGGCGTGGAACCGCAAGAGTGTGCGCTTCGGCTGGATCGATTTCATCGATGACATGGAGGTTTCCCGTGCTTTATTGGACGCTGCCGCCCAGTGGGGTCGCGAGAAGGGCATGACCGAACTGGTGGGGCCGTTAGGTTTCACCGATATGGACCCCGAGGGCATGCTCATCGAAGGCTTCGACCAGTTAGGCACCATGGCCACCATCTACAACTACCCCTACTACCCGCAGCACATCGAGCAGCTGGGGGGCTGGGAGAAGGACAACGACTACGTGGAATACAAGCTCATCGTCCCGAAGGAGGGCATGCCCGAGAAATACCTGAAGGTGGCTGACATGGTGCGCCGCCGCTACAATCTGCACACCCTTCACCCCAAGCGCCGCCAGGTGTTCGGCAAGGAGCAGTACGGTCGCAAGGTGCTCGACGTCGTCAATAAGTCGTTCGGCCATCTCTACGGCTACTCGCAGATGACGGAGCGCCAGATAGACGAATACCTGCGCATGTACTTCCCCATGCTCGACATGGACATGCTCTGTCTCATCGAAGACTGGAACACACCCAACCACGACGTCATCGGCGTCGGCATCAGCATCACTTCCATGACCCGTGCCCTGCAGAAGTGTAAGAACGGCCGCCTATGGCCCTTCGGCTGGTGGCACTGTCTGAAGGCTTTGAAGTTCCACAAGGCGGAGTGTCTCGACCTGATGCTCATCGGCATCCTGCCCGAGTACCAGCAGAAGGGTGTCAACGCCCTGATGTTCTCCGACCTCATCCCTATCTACCAGAAGTTCGGCTTCAAGTGGGGCGAGACCAACGTGGAGATGGAGACCAACGAGAAGGTGCAAAGCCAGTGGCAGTATCTGGAGCATGTTCAACACAAGCGCCGCCGTTGCTATCGCAAGGTGTTGGGTGTTGGGTGATGGGTGTTGGATGTTAGGTGATGGGTGATGGGTGTTGGGTGTTAGGTGTTGGATGTTAGGTGTTGGGTGTTAGGTGATGGGTGTTGGGTGTTGGGTGATGGGTGTTGGGTGATGGATAAAAGAAAAGTTGAAAATTATGGAATTATTTTATTATAGAAGATTAGATGTTTATCAAAATGCCAAGAAGTTGGCTATAGATATAAAGGAAATTCTTGAAAGTTTTCCTGCTGGGGAGCGGTATGCCCTCACGGACCAGCTGAGAAGAGCTTCTACTTCTATTATGTTCAATATAGCCGAAGGATTTGGCAGATATACAAATAAAGACAGAATAAGATTTATAGATATTGCTAATGGCTCTGTGATGGAAGTTTCAAGCGAATTGGAATTAGCAGAATCTTTTGGTTATATTACATCAGAGGACCTAAAAAAGTTTGATGATATGATATTAGTCATTGTTCGTCAACTGGCTAAGCTCCGCTCAACATTACAATCTACAGAATTATGAATATGGAAGAACAAATAACTAACACCCAACACCCAACACCCAACACCCTCGTCTATGACGACGACAACATCAAAACCCTGACAGGTACAGAGCATATCCGTCTGCGCCCAGGAATGTACATCGGACGATTAGGCGACGGTTCGCTGCCCGAAGACGGCATCTACGTGTTGCTGAAGGAAGTCATCGACAACTCCATCGACGAGTTCAAGATGAATGCGGGCAACCGCATCGAGATCACCATCGAGGACAACCTGCGCGTCACCGTCCGCGACTATGGCCGCGGCATTCCGCAGGGCAAGCTCATCGAGGCCGTCAGCGTCCTCAATACCGGCGGTAAGTACGACTCGAAGGCCTTCAAGAAGTCCATCGGTCTGAACGGCGTAGGCGTCAAGGCCGTCAATGCGCTGAGCACCCATTTCGAGGTACAGTCGTTCCGCGACGGCAAGGTGCGCAAGGCCACCTTCGAACGCGGCAAGCTCGTCAGCGACGTCACGGAAGACACGCAGGACGAGAACGGCACCTACATCTACTTCGAGCCCGACAGCGATGACAAGCTCTTCAAGGGCTACCGCTTCCACGACGACATCGTGGAGAACATGCTGCGCAACTACACCTACCTGAACATCGGGCTTGCCATCATGTATAACGGTCGCCGCATCCTCAGCCGCCACGGTTTGCAGGACCTGCTGAAGGACCGCATGACCAACGACGCCCTCTACCCCATCATCCACCTGCAGGGCGACGACATCGAGGTAGCCTTTACCCATGCCAACCAGTATGGTGAGGAGTACTACAGCTTCGTCAACGGCCAGCATACCACCCAGGGCGGCACGCACCAGAGTGCCTTCAAGGAGCATATTGCCAAGACCATCAAGGAGTTCTACGGCAAGTACGAGCCGGGAGATATCCGCACGGGCATCGTCGCCGCCATTGCCATCAACGTCGAGGAACCGGTCTTCGAGAGTCAGACGAAGATCAAGCTCGGCTCCACGCAGATGGCTCCCGACGGCGAGAGCATCAACAAATACGTCGGCGACTTCATCAAGCAGCAGGTCGATAACTACCTGCACATCCATCAGGATATTGCCGAAGTCATCGAGAACAAGATCCGTGAGAGCGAGAAGGAGCGCAAGGCCATGGCGGGAGTTACCAAGAAAGCCCGCGAGATGGCGAAGAAGGCCAACCTGCACAACCGCAAGTTGCGCGACTGCCGCATCCACTACTCCGACGTCAAGAACGAGCGCAAGGAGGAGTCGTGCATCTTCATCACCGAGGGCGACTCTGCCAGCGGCAGCATCACCAAGAGCCGCGACGTCAACACGCAGGCAGTGTTTTCGTTGCGTGGCAAGCCCCTCAACAGCTTCGGACTCACCAAGAAGGTGGTCTATGAGAACGAAGAGTTCAACCTGCTGCAGGCAGCCCTCGACATCGAGGAAGGCCTCGACACCCTAAGATATAATAAGGTGATAGTAGCCACCGATGCCGACGTCGATGGCATGCACATCCGACTGCTCATCATCACCTTCTTCCTGCAGTTCTTCCCCGAGCTCATCAAGAAAGGTCACGTCTATGTGCTGCAGACGCCCCTGTTCCGAGTGCGTAACAAGCGCACCAAGATTCGCAACAAGGAGGTCTTAACCAACACCCAAGACCCAACACCCAACACCCAACACCCATCACCCAACACCCAAGACCCATCACCCAACACCCAACACCCATCACCCAAAAAGAGCGACTTCGTCACCCGCTACTGCTATAGCGAGGAAGAGCGCCTGCAGGCCATTCAGGAACTGGGTCCCGATCCGGAGATTACACGCTTCAAGGGTCTCGGCGAGATCTCGCCCGACGAGTTTGCCGGTTTCATCGGTCCCGACATCCGCCTGGAGCAAGTCACCCTGCAGAAGAATGACCAAGTACAGAAGCTCCTGGAATACTATATGGGTAAGAACACCATGGAGCGCCAGAACTTTATCATCGACAACCTCGTCATCGAGGAAGACAGACCAGAGGAGGAAGAGTATTGACCCTCTCCCAACCTCTCCCTGTAGGGCGAGGAGTGATTACTCTAAGAGTGAAATAATGACTATTGAAAGATTCATGGAATGAAAAATAAATATCTTTTTTTGATAGCGCTTTTGCTAATGACTCCCTCCTTTATAGGGAAGAATGGGGCGCGTCTTTCTGCCCAGATGCGCATCAACCTGGGTGGCGACTCGCCGCTGCGCAAGTTACAGATGGCAGAGTTGGCCATCACCAATCTCTATGTCGATAGCGTCGATGAGCAGAAGCTCGTCGAGGACGGCATCCGTGGCATGCTCGAAAAGCTCGACCCGCACTCCTCCTACTCCACCCCCAAGGAGGTGAAGCAGATGAACGAACCCCTGCAGGGCTCCTTCGAAGGTATCGGCGTACAGTTCAACATGGCTGAAGACACGCTGCTCGTCATTCAGCCCGTCAGCAACGGACCCTCCGAGCGTGCCGGCATCGTGGCTGGCGACCGCATCGTCTATGTCAACGACACCACCATTGCCGGTGTCAAGATGTCGCGCGAGGAGATCATGCGCCGCCTGCGCGGTCCCAAGGGCAGCAAGGTACGACTGGGCATTGTGCGTCGCGCCATCAGCGACACGCTGCGCTTCACCATCGTCCGCGACAAGATTCCCGTCCATAGCATCGATGCGACCTATATGATTCGTCCGCAGGTGGGCTATATCCGCATCGGCAACTTCGGAGCCACCACGCACGACGAGTTTGTGGAAAGCATGAAGAAACTCCTTGCACAGGGCATGCAGACCCTCATTCTGGACCTCCAGGAGAATGGCGGCGGCTACATGCATGCTGCCGTGGAGATAGCCAACGAGTTCCTGCAGGAAGACGACCTCATCGTCTATACCAAAGGGCGCTCCACCAACAGCGTGGAGTACAGGGCACGTGGCGGTGGCTTGTTTACTGAGGGAAAGGTCATCATCCTCGTCGATAGCTATACCGCCTCGGCGGCAGAGATCGTCTCCGGCGCCGTGCAAGACCACGACCGAGGCATCATCGTCGGACGGCGCACCTTCGGCAAGGGACTCGTACAGCGTCCCATCGACCTCCCCGACGGCTCCATGATTCGCCTCACCATTGCACACTACTACACCCCGTCGGGCCGCTGCATCCAGAAGCCCTACGAGAAGGGCAACAACAAAGACTATGCCGACGACATGCTGCACCGCCTGAAGAGTGGCGAGCTGATGAGTGCCGACAGCGTCCACTTTGCCGACTCACTGAAGTGCTACACGCTGAAGGAGCACCGCGTGGTCTATGGCGGCGGAGGCATCATGCCCGACGAGTTCGTGCCCCTCGACACGCTGAAATATACGCCATTCCACCGCAAGCTGGCTGCCAAGAGCATCCTCATCACGCAGAACCTGCGCTATGTCGATGGCCACCGCAAGCAGCTCAAGCGCGACTATCCCACCTTCGACGACTTCCGCCAGCGTTTCCAGATTCCGCAGACCGTCATCGACGCCATCATCCAGGAAGGCGAGAAGCAGAACGTCAAGCCCAAGGACGACGAAGAGCTGCAGCGCACCCTGCCGCTGCTGCGCCACCAGCTGAAGGCCCTCGTAGCCCGCGACCTGTGGCACATGGACGAGTACTACGCCATCATGAACGAGCAGAGCGACGTCGTGCAGCACGCCCTGAAGATGATTGGTTCTGAATAAGAAAAACTACTGTTACTAACGACACATGAAAAAACTACTAACGAAAAACACCCTGCTGCTTGCCTGTGCCCTCTGCTGCTGCTTAGGGTGCAGCCAGCGGCAGCCGCGCCACATCATTGGCGTCTCCCAATGTTCGGAGGACGTGTGGCGCGAAAAACAGAATGCCGAGCTGCGCTTGAGCAGCTACTTCCAGAACGGTGTGCAGCTGAAGTTTGCCGCCGCCTACGATAGCGACGAGCGACAGATTGAGCAGATTGACTCCTTGGTCAATAGCGGCATCGACCTGCTTATCGTGGCTCCCAACCAGGTGCAGACCATCACCCCCGCCATCGACCGTGCCTACGACAAGGGCATCCCCGTTATCGTCTTCGAGCGCAAGAACAACTCACGGAAATACACCGCCTTCATGAGTGCCGACAACTACGAGATGGGGCGCCAGATGGGCGAATACATCGTGACACGTCTCAAGGGCGAAGGTCGTGTGCTGGAACTCACAGGACTGAAAGGGTCGTCGCCTGCCATCGAGCGGCACAAAGGCTTCCTAGAGGCTGTCCAGGATGCACCGGGCATCCACGTTGTCGCCTCACTGCAGGGCGACTGGACAGAAGAGACCGCCTACAACACCACCCGCCAGTGGCTTGCCAACCATCCTGACACACACATCGACCTGGTCTTCGGTGCCAACGACCGCACCGCCATGGGCGCACGCCGAGCCTTCGAGGAAGTTTTTCGAAACACCTATACCCGCTTCTCGCAGAAGGGCGACGGTCTTCCCCTCTATTGCGGCATCGACGGACTCCCCGGCAAGGCTGGCGGTATTCGTCTGGTGCGCGACTCCATCCTCGACGCGTCCTACATCTATCCCACCTACGGCGACCGCCTGTTGCAGCTTGCCGTCGATATCCTTGACGGCAAAGACTTCCAGAAAGAGATACTTATGCAGTCTGCCATCGTCACCCGCGACAATGCCAACGTGCTGCTCATGCAGGCCGACGAAATCATGCAGCAGGAGGCACGTCTCGACCAGCTGCACGCCAAGGCCGACAGCTACCTGCAAGAACTCGGCACCCAGCGCACCATCACGTGGCTGGCCTGCGGCATCACCGTGCTGCTCGTCATCGTTGGCGTGCTCTTCTACCTTTATTATATAGGTAAGATCAAGATGCGCCGCGAGCGTGTTGTCAGCACCCTGTGGAACCTCACTCCCGAGACAGAAGCGCCAGCAGCTCCCATCACCACTCCCGAAGCAGAGGAAGCAGCAGCTCCCGCCACGACTGCCGACACTCCCAAAGCCGAGACCACCGATGGCGAGACAGAAAGCGCAGCCTCTGCCGCCACCTCCATTTTCATTGCCCGTTTCAAGGAGGTTGTCGAGAGTCGTATGGAGAATAGCGAACTCAGCGTCGAAGACCTTGCCGCCGACATGAACCTCAGCCGTGTGCAGCTATACCGCAAGGTGAAGTCCATCACCGGCTCCACGCCCGTCGAACTGCTGCGTACCGCCCGTCTGAACCGTGCCTACCGCCTGCTGCTCACCACCGACCGCAGCGTCAGCGAGATAGCCTATCAGGTAGGCTTCACCGCCCCCAGCTACTTCACCAAGTGCTTCAAGGAAGAGTACGGCATGCTGCCCGGCGAGGTGCGCAACCAATAGTCGAGAAACTACGGAACCTGAACATAGAAGGAGAAGATGGCAGCAGGGTAATCGCCCGATGCGGGGAAAGTCTCTCCACACCACAAGCCATCTTTATAGCTCAGATAGCGGTCATCGTAACTATCGCTGGTGACCAAGTGCCCTGCAGCATCCCACGTGAAGAAGCGACGGTTAAAATAACTGTCGTTGTTAACAGCCATACATTTCTGACTTCCCGACCCACTGGTGGTCAGACAATTGAGCCAGCGTGTGTTAACGCCTGCGGGATAGAGCGTGAACTTTCCGTCGGTTGTCGAGAGATTCCACTTGAAGCCATCAGCCACATCCGTAACCGTTGACCCCGAAACCGTTGCCGTAGTGGCAGCGCTGGGAGACGACGAGTTACCTGTATCTGCGTTAGCTATCAGGCGATAGCTGCCCCCCACCTTACCTACAACGATGACTGGCACATCAGGTCCAATTGTTGCAGGGGCTTTCTCGAACCATGTGCCGCTGGCAGGAGTGCGCAGCACCAGGTTTCTGGCGATAACCACATTGTCCTTGCGACTGACGGTGAGCGTGTTGCTGTTGGTGTATGTCGAGACGTACCCGTTGCTGTGCGTCAGCTTCAGCATCAGGCCCGTATAGGTACCGGGGAATACGGCGGCATAGTAAGTCGCGCCCTTGGTGAATGGTCCCGTGAGTTTGACACCCGTATAGGCAAAGGTCTTAAAAGCGCTGACCGTTGGGTTGCCGCTGTTCCAGGTGACGTCAGCCTCACCCGTCATCTTCTCATTGGCATAGATGTGTACACTCTGCACATCATCAGCATTGATGGTGAAAGCCAGGAAACCGCAGACGTTCTTAAATTCAAGTGTAGAGCTGCCGCCCTTGGCAATTGCCACCGCACTGCCCTCTGCAAAACTGCCTGCTACGGCAGTCTGCTCGGTGGGCACGGTGACGGTGATGACATCGCCTGCCAGCCCTGTAGCTGCGGCAGCGGGATAAACGGCATATTGCACAACAGCGTCAGCCGCAAGGTCGGAAAAGGTGAAGCGGGCACTCTTGGCAGAAAGTATCTCTGCTGCCGTGGAGGTGTGTGCCACGTTGTTCACAAAGGCTGCAACGTTGTCGCCAGCCGACCAGCGGACCTCCGTGCCGCTGAGTGAAGTTCTTGTTGCCTCACCACCCTCTTGCTGGGCTGTCAGCACCAGCGGACTGTACGCGACCTGCTGACTCTCCTCGTTGCTGCAGGCGGCAGTCAGGAGTGCCAAGGCACCCCACAAAACAAATATCTTCTTCATGACCAGCCTCCTTCCTGATGCTCCCAGTCCCGCTGGTCGTTGATATCCTCCGTCTGTCCATTGGGACTGGTATTGAGCAAAACACGTTGCAACTTCAGCTGAACCGCTCTTATCAACGGCTTATCGTATGTTTTCTTTTTCATTTTTGTTACCAAATCTTAATAGCATTGCCTTTGGGCTTGAACCAATAGATAAACACCTTCTTATAACTGGGATTTTTAAAGAGATTTTCCGATAATTCAATACTCTGGCCTGAATTAAGTTTTACGAAAAAAAAGCGTGTTGTTCCATACCATGTAGTCTTGGTTGTCGATGTAATGAATCTGTTATCCAGATCGGGCCACTTGTGCTGTTTTCCGTAAATGTTGACAAAATACTCATAGTTATTGCCTTGATGTAGAACCTTGCTCACCTTCTGGGTGGTTCCGACACTGGAACAATCATCACGGTCATAACCATGACTCCACATATGATAAGTCTTATCTTCAAAGCGGATCATGAGGCCGGCTTCCTGCGGGGTCCATTCGCGAATCACTACATAGGTTCCCTTGCCGGCCCCCTCGTTCTTCGTAACCTGAATCTCAGCTCCCAGATAATAATACTCTTCCATGTATTCTTCCATTTCCGATGAGTTTTCCGGCCAGGCAGAAAAAGGAATGAACTTCACCTTTGTAATGACGGGGACAATCTCCGTGTCAGCTTCGGCTTCCTTGGAATTTTTGGGGGCGACCGTAATGGTTAGGATGGCAACCTCGCCAGGGTTGTTGCTTTCCATGAGTATGCTCTCACCCTCTTCCTGGTTATTCTCGTCCGTCATTTTCCATGTAATCTTTTTGTTCTCTTCGACGAGTTGTGCTCCTTCCGGCAACCAGCTCTTGAACAGGGCTACAGCCTCTTCGTAGGTGTCAACAGGCACGGAAATCTCCGAGGGGTCTGCCTCGTTCAGGTTTGCGCCCACCGAATACTCCAGGATGTTGCCCTCGGAGTCGGTTTCCACCAGCTGACTCTCCAGGATCTCAAAGTCACTCAACTTTACATCTTCTTCAATATCAGAATCAGACTCAGACTGAGACTGAGGCTGAGGATTCGCATCAGACTCATCCTTACTGCACGAACACAATATAAACGTTGCGCATAACAGCAAATAAAAATACTTTTTCATCATTTGATTATTCATTAATTATTTTACGGCTTTCTTTATCGCGTCATAGTACCGCTGGATGCGGTCAATCATCGCATCACAGTTGAGATATGTCATGTTACTGGGTATCTGCCCCTTGCGTGCCTTCATCTGGTCAATGAGGGCAGGGATGTCCTTGTAGGAGATGACTCTCACCTCCGGCATGAACTGACGGTTCATGATAAAGATGTTCTCGCCTTGCACTATTCTCAGGCTCACTGTCGTTACCCAGTCCACATAGTCGGGGTCGTAGAGAAGGTATTCTTTTTCCCTGTCCGCTTCCTTCTTCTTCAAATTATCCTTATCTTGTACATCTCTTACAACAAAGGGCAGTTTTACTTGCGGGTCGGCAACATACTGCACCTGATCCACTTCATCCACGCCAGGGTTCACCTTGTAGAAGTACATGGAGGGACCGAAGTACTGGCGGGCAAGGTTCACGTTCGTGGCGTCTATCTGCTGACTCAGTCGCGGAGCCATGATACTGGAATATTCCTCCGGGACGTCATACTTGAACAAATCGTCATCCACGGGGCGCTGTACCAAAACAAACTTGTTGTTTTGAGACGTATTGAATGCGGCGTCGGATATAGGACTTGTCTGTTGCTTAACGCCCAGGCCCTCACGGTATCCCTTGGTGTAGCCGACCGATGCTCCCGGATAAACGCCGAATGACTGATTCACCTCCACTGGTGCATTGGCGTCATAGACATTGTTGTTCAGCAGGACATTTCCGATAGAAGTGGGGTCCATGAACGAGACGAGTCGCATGTTGACGGTTTGGGGGTCCTTTACAGTCTTGTAGTAAGTACGGATGACCTGGCCGGAGCCGTCCTTCTCCGTTCCCTTGGAGTAAGTGAGGAAGTTCTTGACATTGCTCCAGAAGGCATCTCCCAACACATAGATGACGGGATGGTTCTCGATGTTCCAAACGCCTTCGCCAAAGTGGGTGCCGGCTTTGAAATACATAGGAGAAATCTTGGGGGAGGCAATGTTGGTGGAGCGCTCTCCACCAATGGTTCCCTGGGTTTCCACCTCGGCAGTCATGTTCAGTTGGGCCTGCAATTCAATCTTACCCAGGTTCTTCTTGTCGTCGTCGCTGATGGAGCCCGGGTTAATCTGTGAAGACATCATTCCTGCCATGTTCAAGGCAGCCATAATACCACCCTGAGCATATGAGCCTGACGGGTTGGTAGCAGTACCCGCAAATAAAGCACTCATACCACCTGAGCCACAGAAGGAACTTGCAATTCCAAAGATATCGGTAAAGGCGAGTCCCGCCTTGTTGGCTTTGGCAGGCAGCAGTCCTTGCAGGTCGATTTTACCATTGATGCTTCCTTCGATGTCTCCGTTCATGATGGAGTTCAAGAACACGTTGTCCTGGGCAAACAGCAACATGCCGGGCGTGATGTAGCCGCCGCGCGAAGCCAACGACTTGGGACGCAGCTGGGACATATCCACGTCGTATGCCCACCAGCCAATGCGTGGAATCACTTTTCCCTGACGGCTCATTTGACTTGTGGTGGCACTGGTTATGTACTGGATGTTAGGATAGCCTACAACCATCTTGTAAGGCATGGAGACATTTACGCTGTAAGGCAGACCGTACTGGAAAACGGGATATTCGGCCAGGTCGTCGGAGAAGTTAAGAGACCACATGTGGTCGTTGGCAGCGCTCGCAGGCATGTGAGCCTCATCCATGTAGTAGAAGATGCGCAACAGTCCGCTGTACTTATTGTACATGCCGAAGTAGTTGTAGTTGGGACGTGACTCAATGCCGGTGAGGTTGAAAAGCAACTCCCACTTGTCTTTGTTGATGACCATACTCTGGGCTTCGTCCTCCGGCAGCCATTCCTGCGGAAGGGCGTCCTGAGCCCACGGCAGGGCAACTTCCGTGGTGGTTACCTGCGTGCGGCCATTGACATCCACGTAGCTGGTAACCAGCGAAATGTTCTTACAGCTGGCCCAGTCGGCTTCGAACTCCGTATTACAGGAAGCGAGCACTCCTCCGTCATTAAAGCCCGTAGGGAGATCACTCCCCTGCTTCACGGTGAGGTGGATGATGTCGCCATTAGAGAGCGTTACGCTACCTTCTATCTGGCGCTCTTCCTGCATGCCGTCCTCTTTCTTCACGTTGAGCTTGAGTACCGGATGCCCGTTCTTGTTCACTCCCTCCTGAGCCTCTACGGAAAGCCAATAAGGAAAGTTGTTGACTGACACGACGGTAACAGGTTCAGAAAGTTCGTTCAAAACCAATAACTCGTAATAATTCTCGTTGATGACAGACAGCGCGTGGGAATAGTTCTTCGTCACTCTCGCGCCTTCTGTTTCTTTGTCCGAACAACTCAACGCCAGCAGGCCTGCGGCAAGAAGTATCAGAATGTGGGAACTCTTTTTCATGATTCTATTGATTCCGAATTAATGATTATTGTTGTTTGAAATATTCTCCTAAGGTGTTGTTATAGACGCTGCCATACCAGTCGTAGTTATACATCCTGGCGTGCGAGGCCGTCGTGTGGCGGGCCAGCTCTATGTAAAGGTCGTAGATGCTGATGTCCGGATTCTTCTCCACCTCCTCGCGGAACACACGGGTAAAGGCGTTCGAGAGATAGATGTTGCCCTCTATGACGTCGGCATGCGATTTCTCGCCTGGAGCCGCTGCCGTGAGCACCATCAGTCCGGGAATACCGCTAAGATACTCGCCTACCGAGCCGCTGTAGCAGGTTTCCATGACCAGCAGCATTTTGCGGAAGTTGTCCTGCGCCCCATGGATGGCAGCGCGGATTTCCCCGGCAGTGATCACGCCACCCGCCCAGTTGAGGCTGCCGTCGTATTTTCCGTGGCCACTCCAGAAGAAGAGCACATTGGTGTTCTTGCTGCCATGAACGACCTGCGGCGTGCGTCCTGTGACATTGCCTTTGAGGATGTTTTCCAGGTCGGCAGGGGTGAGCTGGCTGATTTTGTAGTCGTTGCTGATGTTCAGGTGGAGGTTTTCCCCGTTAGGAGTGACGTGTACCACACCGGGATGTGGATTATCAGGATCGTTGGCGAGGTCGTCCTCGGTGATGAGCACGATGTGGTCATCGTCGTAGCCGGCGTTTTTGAGCATGCGGTAGATGTCGAGGGCATCCGCCTGGTGGCGGTAGTTAATCCATCCCGTAGAGGTGGCCATCACCACAGCATAGCGGTCTTGTAGTGGCTCGTAGTCAAAATCCTTATCGCTGATGGGTTTTTCCCAGCCTCTGCTTCCCGTCTCCATATTCCAGAGCTGATCCATGGAGGCCTTGTCGGCATAGTCACTGCGGGTAAGGTACTCCACAAAATGATAGGCCCCACCGTAGAACCGCCAGTGACCGAACCAAGTACCCAGCTGACTGATGTGCGTCTCGCGGTCAAAGACCCAGCAGCCAGAAGCTCCCGCCATGTTGGTCAACTGGCCGTTACGGATGGCACGGAACCCTGCGGAAAGACCCTCGGGAGTCCATCCCAGCTTGTCTCCATACCCGTCACAGGCATCCATCACGGCAACAATGGCCTCGCGGACGGTTTCCAGTCCTGCGGTCTCCTTGTGAGCCAGCGCCATTCCCAGAAGAGTGAAACAATCGTAGAACTGGGCGTAGCCGTTTTGTATTTCCTTGCCGCTAAGGGCTTTTCGCATGGCGGGGAAACCACTTTCAGGACTGCCGCAGAGGGCTATGCCTTCGTATTCGTGCTTCAGCTGTCTTTCCAGCACATCGTTGCTGGCAATATCGGTGCAGTAAATGCGTGGGAAACTGAAGCCTTCGTCCTGCACGATGCCTTCCTCCGTCAGTATTTCGTCGAGCCAGAGCATTTCTTGGGTGGTCGATGGAACAAAGCAGATGCCGCTGATGAAATGGTCGTTGTCCGATTGAGCGGCAATGGTTTTTACCTGTCCGCGCATACTCTCCTTGTCTTGGAAGGGGCAGAACTGTATCTTGGCAAAGCCGAGTTCCGCAGCCAGGAAAGGCAGATAGGCATTGAAGGAAGTGACGTAGTCGTCGGAGTCGTCCTGACGGGACATCAGCAGCACGCGGCTCACCCACATCTGGCGGGAGATGACGCTCAAGATGGCCTGACATTGGGCAAGGTCGCTTTCTGACATGCAGAAGATGTTTGGAGCCGTACGGTTGCTGCCCGCATAGATACGCTGAACCTCCGCAGAAGTGACGCTGGGCATCAGCACGGGGATGCGGTATGAAAGGCTCTCCTTGGCCACCATGCGGGCGTGACGACTGTATTTAGGTCCGATGATGGCTGCATAGGTGTTGTCGTGCGTGATGCGATACACCTCATCCTTCAGGTTCGCGGCAGACTCGTCAATCCATTCCAGGTTCAGCGCCACACTTTCCGCCAATCCCCCTTGAGCTTTCGCCACGTTCTGGAGAGCCTGCTCGGCCACGGGTTTCATACTGCCCCAGTTATCCTGAGGCATTATCACGGCCACTTTGTAGGAGTTCGTTTTCACGCTCTGACTGGCACTGGGCGCCGTACTCTCTTCCTTGCAACTCCAGAGAAGCAGAAGCGTGAACAGCAATAGCAGTTTAGTACGCATGGGTCACCTCCTTTTCTTTTGCGGTTTCTAAGTATTGCGCTTCCAGCGCTTTGTATTCGTCCTTTGTAAGGAGTTCCTCGTCGTCCTTAATGAGCCCACGCTGACTACCCACTACAAAGAAACGGTCGTTGTATTGAATACGCACATGACCGGTGGACAGGCCAAAGTCCTTATGGGTAGGCCACGACTGGCCAGCGATCCACTGGTTGATATAAGTCTTGATGATTTCTCCCATATCGTAAATGAGAGAATATGGCAGGATGTCAGAGAAGACGCTGCAGTCCTCCCCGATGCCCATAGAAAGCACGAAATAATTGTTGGAGAAGGAGTAGGCTCCCATCCGGGAAGCGCCACACACCGGCACCAGACAAACACCTTCGACATTGAAGTATGCCGTTGGATTCATATACAGCATGTTGAACAACTCGTCGGGCATGTTCGTGCCACGGTAACTGTCCGACAGCACAATGCGGTAACTCTCCTGTCCGCCGGCTTCCCGATAACCATCCTCAATGCCGTCGGCCACCGTGTCCATCATGCGGTCGCCGTCAAAAGCCTTGATGATATGCAACTTCAGATCCTTGCTGATGGCTCCCGCCAGCCAAGCCCCGCCGTAGCGTTTCAGCTGCAGGGTGGAGAGACCGCCTGACATTTCCTTTTCGCTATCTACCAAGAGGATGCGCCCCGCTCCAGGCTGAATCCTTTGAGCCAGAGACTCGTACTGGGGACCGCAGAGGATAAGAGCTTTCTCTGCATTTCCATTCTTGGCCGTGAAATCGTTCACAAGGGCAAGGGCCTCGGCTTGACTCTTGGGTCTTATGAGATGAACCGTCATCTCCGGATGTGCCGCCTGACTTTCCGACACGGACTTGAGAATAGCATCGTCGTAGCCAGCACCAGAGAAACCGGATTCCCACGCAAAGAGAACCGTCAGGTCTTTTCCTATCGGCGTTTCGCTCTGCTGTTCGTCCTTTGAACAGGCTGTAAAAAATGTGGCGAAGGATAGCAGAGCGAGAAAGAGCAGCGTTGTGTGAGAGGCCGTTTTATTAGAATACGCCCCCCCTACTTTCTTATGTCCTACGTACATCATAAGTGTTGGTTAATAGCATTATTTTCTGCAAAGGTACGAAAAAGCGAGCAAAATTCCAAATATATTTGAGAATTTTCGAGCGAGAGTACTTTCGACCGAAGGTCAGAGGTACAGAAATTTAGGGACATGAAGAAAGAATGTCCCTGATTCATGAGTTGTTAATAATGATGTTTACGCATTTTCCTGCTCCCCTATGCGGGTAAAGGTAAGGGGAGCAGGCATCGATGCGTTTTGCGTAATTCTCACATTCACGATTTATCTGGAGTAGCCGAAGAGCAGCTTGAAGCACTTGTTGATGCGGGCTGCCTGGAAGTCGTAGCTCTGAGTGTGTCCTGCCGTCTTGGGGCTGAGGTTCTTCTTCGCCAGTATGCGGTCGAGTATTGCCAGTGATGCCTGCTCGTCGCCAGCTACCTTCACATATTCATATTCAGGAAGATAGATACGGTTGAAGACGATAGGCTCTGCCATATTCTTCATCTTGACGGTCAGTGTCACATTGACTTCGGCTGTCGGGAAATAAGCAGGGACGTGCTTTATGTCTATCGTAGCAGTAGAAGTCTTGGGATAGCCGTTCTTACGATCATCATCATAGCCAACGATATAGCCACTACTTCCATTATCGTCTGAATTTGGATTAAATTTTTTATCCTCCACGATATAGTCTAGATCATAACCAGATTTACCATTTCTGGTATCTGCTCTGTTCTCCTCGGCGATATAATATGTAATAGCATAAAGAGGAGCAGATTTTTCCATGTATCCCAGACCGTCTCTCCAGAATGCCATCTGCGGCTCGATAATATAATCGTCTTCCAATCCGGCACCGAAAGTAATCAGTTGTTGATCTATAGACCCCTTCTTTTCATTAAAAAAAGTACCATTCTCTACTATTGTTAGGGTTTTTAGCGTATAGTCAGTTTTACCATTGTCTATGCTTTTCGGGTAAGTTAGCTCCAAAGTCTGTTCCGGAGAATTCTCTGCAGCTGCGAAGTTGAATACATAGTCGGTTGTTTCACTGCCGTAGTCTTTTGTCCAGCGCAGCTGATCATCTACGACGGTCTTTTTAGCAAGAGCCTCCATGCCAAGAGCAGCTCTGTACTTGTCAACCTCATTCATTTTCAAAGACGAGCGCGCGCCTGCTACTGCGTCCACCTGCATCCACTCTATCTGGTCCTCGGGGAATACGTTAGGATTGAGCTGCACCTCTACGCTGCTGGGGTCGAAGAACGACCAGTTGGCAGCATCTACAAGCCAACGGTCCTCTTTGCCAAATCGATCGTCTTTTTTTACGAGTTCTATGACGGTATTCGCACTATTGATGGTGTATATCTTGGGCGTACTCTTGATGTTCCATATACCCTGACCGACAGTAGAACCACTATGGAAATCTTTCGTGAAGAATGTCGGCGAAACGATGCCTACGGTGGGTTGCGAGCTCTTGATGGTGCCATCGGTGTCGGCTGTACCCTGGGTGTTAATCGAAATGGTTCCTGTAGGTGATGGCTCAGAACTGCCTCCGCCAGAGAAGGTAGATTTCAGACTGGCAGCATCCTTTCCGAATGCTATGCCATTGGTGATACTACCCTTGAGGTCTCCTTTTCTTAGGCTGAGGACGGTCTTGCCGAGGTCTGTACCGGTCTTGACGATAGCACTGATCTTGCCAAACAAGCCCTTTGACTTACTGGCTG
>JAEEGL012064244.1_pt1 | contig 32671 bp, 29 predicted proteins | sample 9134231 | NCBI WGS metagenome assembly JAEEGL01 (sample SAMN16246548, study PRJNA631951) | gut metagenome | biome: gut microbiome; feature: rumen; material: fiber-attached | host: Bos | place: Iran: Karaj | collected 2018-10
AACGTCACCGCCATGAGCTTCGACCCCGAAATCATCTACAACACCATCAAGAAACGCTACCCCAACTTCGAGATGGTTTACGAACCCGAACCTATCAAGCAGGCCATTGCCGACAGCTGGCCCGACAAGATGGACGACAGCTGCGCCCGCAACGAGTGGGGCTGGAACCCTCAGTACGACCTTGAAAAGATGACCGACGACATGATTCTCAACCTGAAGAAGAAACTGTTGTAATACTCATCACCCAACTTAAAGCCCGCAATACTGCATTCAGTACTGCGGGCTTTTTTTATCCCCATTTAACCTAAGAGAAACAATAGGACGATACTAAATGTTTAGTTTCCGACAATCATCCCCACCCCGGAGAGCAGGGCGAAGAGGAAGGTGCTTATCACCAATAGCGGTAGCATGGGGTCGAGGGCTTTCTCCTCGCGGTGCCACACGCCCACAAGATGCTTCACATACAAGGGCAATGTCAACACGAAGAGCCAAGCCGTCCACGAGGTGGCGGTGAGTGCGGTGTAGGCTATCATCAACAGCCAGCCACCGACAATGAGCACGGTTTGGTAGATGCGGGCGCGACGGGCTCCCAGCTTGAGGGCAACTGTAGTACGGGTGGCGGCATCGGTCTTCATGTCGCGGATATTGTTGACGTTCAACACGCCGACGCTGAAGAGTCCGATCACGACGGCAGGAAGCAGCGGGGAAACTCCACTATTATTAAAGAGGGTGTTTATCAGCCCCGATTCGGGGTGGGAGCAGATGTAGTAGCCTCCGCACACGGACACGAGTCCGAAGAAGACGAAAACGAAAAGGTCGCCCCATCCGCGATAGCCATAGGGATTATGTCCCAGGGTGTAGCGCATGGCGGCGGCCATTGCGGCAGCACCAAGCAGCACGAGTACGGCCTGTTCCACCCCAAAAAGTGTGCCAAACGATGCCCATATCATGCCCAACCCGCTGAGGGCGCAGCACACGGCCACAACGGTGATAAGGCATTTCATCTGAGGGAGGGTCATGTCGCCGTCCTGCAAGGAGTAATGGATGCCCAGCCGCTGATCGGTGTCGGTGCCATGAAGGGTGTCGCCAAGTTCGTTGGAGAGGTTGGAAAGCACCTGCAGCAGCGCGGTGGTGAGGAAAAGCAACACCACGGTGATGGGTGATAGCGACTGATGGGTTGCGGCTATGAAAGCGCCGAGCATCACTCCAGCCAACGAGAGGGGAAGCGTGCGCAGACGCATGGACTTGAGACAGGAGCGGAGGAATTGAAAATTGAAAATTGATAATTTATTCATGTGGTTTCTCTCCTATATAAAGGCGACAGATTCCAAGGGTGTAGGCACGATGGCTCACATTGTGGAAACCGCAGCGGTGCATGGTCTCCATCCATTCACGTTTATTGGGGAATCTGAGCACCGAGGCGGGCAGATAGCGGTAGGCGGCTTTGTCGCCTGACACCATTCCACCGATGGCGGGCAGCAGGCGGGTGAAATAAAGATTGTAGCACCAGCGCAGCAGGGGATTGGCGGGAACAGACAGCTCGAGTATCACCAGCCGTCCACCGGGTTTGAGGACACGGAGGATTTCGCGAAGGGCCTGCTCACGATGCTCGAAGTTGCGAATGCCGAAGGCAATAGTGGCGCGATCGAAACGGTTGTCGGCAAAACGCATGGCCTCCGCGTTGCCCTGCTCTGCAACGATGCGGCCGACCAGCCCTGACTTTTCTACCTTGCTACGCATCACCTGCAGCATGGCCTCGGTGAGGTCCACACCCGTCACCACAGTGCCGGGATGTGCGCGGCGGGCGATGGCGATGCTGTAGTCGCCAGTGCCGCAAGCAATGTCGAGTATCTGTTGAGGGACGGAGGGGTCAACAATCCAGCGCAGAGAACGACGGCGCCACGACTTGTCCACACCCAGCGAAAGCCAGTGGTTGAGACTGTCGTAGGTGGGGGCAATAGAGTTGAAAAGCCGTTCGGTGTCGCGTGTTCTGGGTCCTTGCATGTCGGATTAGTTCTTGATTCAAATAATGTTGCTGCCTTGACGGCACAACCGTTCGGTATGCAAAGATAAGAAAAAAATAGGACTTTGCGAGAATAGCTTGGCGGAGAGGAAGTGCCGCACAGGGCGGGACGCTGGCGGCTGCAGGTGGAGGTTGACAACAGTAGAGCCTATGACACAAGAAGATGCATTTTTTTGTCACAAAAACTCTGACAAGTTGGATTAAAATCGTATCTTTGCAATTCTAAAACCACGGCACCAAGGGTGCCGCATGGGGGTAGATAACTGAGAATAAGTTTAGTAAAATTAAAAGTTTAATACCATGATGAAAAAAACACTTTCACTTACCCTTCTGGCCGCAATCCTTGCGATAGGCTATGAAGCCTCGGCCTGCACCAATTTCCTGTTCACCAAGGGGGCTACCAAGGACGGCAGCACCATGATTACCTATGCCGCCGACAGCCACGTGCTGTATGGCGAGCTGTATTACCGCAAGGCTGCAGACTATCCCGCCGGCACGATGTTCATGCTGGTGGACTGGGACAGCGGCCGCAAGCTGTTCGAGATTCCCCAGGTGGCTCACACCTACAGCGTGGTGGGCAACATGAACGAGCATCAGCTGGCCATCGGTGAGACCACCTATGGCGGTCGCGAGGAGTGCTGGAAAGACGAGGTGAAGGGCATCGACTACGGCTCGCTGATTTACGTCACCCTGCAGCGTGCCAAGAACGCCCGCGAGGCCATCTACTGGATGACCAAGATGGTGGCCGACTACGGTTATTGCAGCGAGGGCGAGAGTTTCTCCATCTGCGACCCGAACGAGGTGTGGATTCTCGAACTGATCGGCAAGCGTGGCGCTCCTGTCAAAGCCGATCTCGCCAAGAAACTGAAGTATAAGTATACCGACGGCGCCGTGTGGGTGGCCCGCCGCATCCCCGACGGCTATGTGAGCGGCCACGCCAACCAGGCCCGCATCACCCAGTTCCCCCAAGAGGGCAAGAAGTTCAACAAAGCCAAGGGCAAAGGACTCCACACCACCATCAGCAGCCTCCACATGGCCTATCTCTATGAGCCGGAAGTGGAATGCGTCTATTCCTCCGACATCATCACCTACGCCCGTGCCTGCGGTTGGTTCAACGGCAAGGACGAGGAGTTCTCGTTCTGCGACACCTACGCTCCCCTCACCTTCAGCGGCATCCGTGGATGCGACGCCCGTGTGTATGCCATGTTCCACCGTGTGAACAAGGAGACTAAGAAATACGAGAAATACGCCATGGGCGACATCAAAGCCGAGCGCATGCCCCTGTGGATTAAGCCGGACCATAAGGTCGACGTTCACGAAGTGATGAACCTGATGCGCGACCACTACGAGGGTACCGCCATGGACATGAGCAAGGACATGGGCGCCGGTCCCTTTGCCTGCCCCTACCGCTGGCGTCCCATGGGCTTTGAGGTGAACGGTCAGAAGTATATCCACGAGCGCGCCACCTCCACCCAGCAGACAGGCTTCAGTTTCGTGGCTCAGTGCCGCAGCTGGCTGCCCAGCAAGATTGGCGGCATCCTGTGGTTTGGTGTCGACGACACCTACAGCACCGTCTACTGCCCCATGTACTGCGGTATCACCAAAATCCCCGAATGCTTCCGCCAGGGCAATGGCGACATGCTCACCTACAGCCCCACAGCCGCTTTCTGGCTCTTCAACCGAGTGACCAACTTCGTTTACAGCCGCTATAACGACATGATTGTGGATGTGCAGAAGGTACAAAACGGACTGGAGTCGAACTTCATCGACGAGGTGAACCGCTTCGACGGCAAGGCCAGCCAGAGTGTCAACAGCGACGAGGCTTTGACCCATCAGCTCAACGACTTCTCCAACCGCATGGCAGACCGCATGATGAAGGCCTGGAACAATCTGGACCAATACCTGCTGGTGAAATACATCGACGGCAACATCAAGAAAGAGAAGGACGGCCGCTTTGAGCGCACCGAGACGGGCAATCCCGCCTTCCCCATGCAGCCCGAGTACCCCGGATGGTTCTACAAAATGATTGTCAACGACCACGGCGACGTCATCCGCCAAACTTTCTAATATGTCTATATCACAATATCTATCACCTATACAGCCCGACTCGCTGGGGTACTACCCCAGCGAGTTCTCCGTTACACTGGGCTCGCGCATCATCCCCTATCATCCAGGCGATGAGATTCCGGAACACAGCCTCGTGCTGCTCGGTGTTGGCGAGGACCGCGGCGCCGAGTTCAATGCCGGATGCGGCGGGGCTCCCGACGAGATCAGGCGTTATCTCTACCAGCTGGCAATCCCCCACGACGATACACATATCACCGACCTGGGCAACATCATTCTGGGGCAGACCGCTGCCGACACCTACTACGCCGTGGCGGAGATTGTTGCCGACCTGCTGGCCGAAGGCCACACCCTCGTCCTGCTCGGCGGCAGCCAGGACCTGACCTTTGCCGCCTACAAAGGCTACGAGAACCTCCACAGCATCATCAACATCGCCTCCATCGACTCCCGTTTCGACCTCGAGAACAACGACGACATCACCTCCCGCACCTGGCTGAGGAACATCATCATGCAGAACCCGAACTACCTGTTCTTCAACTCCAACATAGGCTATCAGACCCATTTCGTGGGGCAGGACCATATCCGCCTGATGGACGACCTGAAGTTTGATGCCTACCGTATTGGCGAAGTGCAGCAGGACATGTCGCGTGCGGAAGCACTTATCCGCAACTCCGACCTCCTCAGCGTCGACATCGGGGCCATCCGACAAAGCGATGCCCCCGCCAACGGCTATCCCTCACCCCACGGTTTCTACGGCGAGGAGTTTTGCCAGATGATGCGTTTTGCCGGCATGAGCAACAAGACCAATTGCCTCGGCCTCTTCGAGGTGAACCCCCTCTTCGACAACCACGGACAGACAGCCCACATGGTTGCCCAAGGCCTGTGGTACTTCATCGAGGGCTACTACCTGCGTAAACACGACAATCCGCTGATCTACCCCGAAAACTGCAAACACTTTATCGTGAAAATGGAGGAGCCCGACCTCGACATCCATTTCTACAAGAGCAAACTGAGCGACCGCTGGTGGGTGCATGTCCCCTGCCACGACAGCGAGCTGCAAGAGATCTATTCCACCCAGCTGATGCTCCCCTGCACCTATGCCGAATACCTGCAGGCCATGAAAGGCGAGGTACCGGCCCTATGGATGAAATATTACCAACGGCTGAACAGCTGACAAAGAAAAAGCCCGGAAGCTTCCGGGCTTTTTTCTTACTAATTGAGATAAACTTTAATTCTCACATCCCCAAGGCGGATATTCTGAAAACACCGCGCATACTGGAGGATGTTCTGCACAACTTCGGGTGACGGTTGTACGGTTGTGCCTGCAGTTCCAAGAGATGTACTTGTGCTGTGGTTTAAATCATAGTCCTGCATCATACGCGCCAGATTAAGTTGAACAATGGGTTTATGTCTATCTTTTTATCAAACATTCAACCCCAATAACTCAGAATGGCAACGATTATTGTGCAGGCAAATGTTAATTAACATTTAGAATGTGTTAATGTGCCAACTCAATAACTCGTGAACACGATTGACACATTCACGAGTTAAAGCATTTACACATTAAAATTACAATTCGATGAACATGTTATGCTCCTCGGCCAACCGGCGGAGGTTGATGATGGCATAACGCATGCGCCCAAGGGCTGTGTTGATGCTTACACCCGTGCGGGCGGCAATGTCCTTGAAATCGCATTTGCCGTAGTGGCGGAGAATCACCACCCTGCGCTGCTCGGGAGGCAGCATCTTCACCAGTTTGCGGATATTGCTGCTGGTTTGCTGGCGCATGATGCTCTGTTCCACATTGTCGTCGTGCAGCTGCAGCGTGTCGACAATATCGTAATCGGGACGGTTGGGGACAATGGGCATTTTGCTGTTGCGGCGGAAATAGTCCACAATCAGATTGTGGGCAATACGCATAACCCAATGGATAAACTTGTTCTCGTCCTTGTAGGCACCGCCGTTGATTGTGGCCACCACCTTGAAGAAAGTGTCCTGGAAGATGTCGTCGGCCACATCCTTGTCTTTGACGACGGAGAAAATGTAACCATACACCTTAGCCTGGTAGCGGGCAAGGAGAACATCGAAACAGGCGGCATTGCCATCCCTATAACCCTGTATCAGCTCGTTGTCGGGGAGCGTGGTAAGTGATGCGTCTATCATTCTTATCGCTGTTTAAATTGTTGAACTGATAAGTATTATCTCGATATTGTCAGTGTTTGTTTATAATTCGTTTCGAGGTGCAAAAATACATAATTTTTTGCAATGAGCAACTTTTTCTACGTATTTTTTTTGAGTTTAGTATGTGCAGTGCAAAAAAAATTGCACCATCAACCACAGAAATCATCATTTTTTGTCCGACATCCCCCCTCGCTTATGATCAATGCTTCCTTCCACGCCACATCCCGGAAAGGTCGCGTCTTGCCTCGTGCGGTACAGGCTTGGGACCCGGCACCCACCAACGGTAACTAAAAGCCCATAGCCGCGGGTCGCTGGGCGAAGTGATGAGCAGTTCCTGGTACTCTAACAGATGTTCAGGTGCGGCATCGGCAACATGCACCTCGGGCAGCATGCGGATGGTGGTACTATCCGTGATGACCGAGATATTGAGGTTTACAGCCTCATCGATGAGCAGCTCCTGTTTGTAAAGCGTCAAACCACTCAGCAACACCTTCAGCGTATAGGTGCCCACAGGCAAGGGAGCCACAACGAAGAACCCCTCCTCGTCGCACACCGTGCCCGCCACAAGCCGGTCTTCGTTGAGGAACTGGATGGTGCAGAAAGGCTCGGGCTTACCCGTGCGGTGGTTCGAAATGGCTCCATAGACGGCAACCGAATCCCTCTCCTCCGGATGCTGGGCGCATAGCGGGAGAGACAGCAGTAATGTGATAAGGGCGATAACGATTCTATTTGTTTTCATGAGTATGTATTTTTTGCAGTTTTTCCAGCAACAGACGCAGGGGGAGCGTGTCGGCAACCACACTGTTGTATCGACCCCAGAACGAGGGCGCATTGTCGCTTGCCCCAAAAGCCCCTTGGAGAGTTTGCGGGCGAACGGCAATGGTGTCGCCACGGGTGGCGGTGTCGGAGAGGGAGAAGTCCGTCAGCGTCCAGTCGACACAGCTTTGCCACCACTGGGGTTCACTCTCCTTGTCGTTCCTGCGAGGACTCAGATGATACAACTTGTAATTATAATAACGAGTCAACGTGTAATGCCCGTCGCGGACATCGTAGCTCCACAACGACGAGTCCTTATCAAAGGTCAGCCGGTTGTATTCCCAATTCACCCAATCTCCACTGGGGTGCCATCTTTCAGAGAGTGTGGTTTGGACCGACTTGATTTGGACAATGGCCAAATCGCGCTTGCGGATGGTATATTCATACCGGCAGTTCCCACCCAGGATTTTGGATTCGAGATAGTAATATTTCTCGCCATTGTTCTCAAACTCGCTCATCGCTGCAAATCTGTGGACCTTCATCATACGGCGATTGAACAAAAGACTGGCCTGCGGTGCATACACCGGGTCGAAGAAACTCTCGTTGTCGTCATATTCCAGCATCTCGCTCGCCCCATTTTGCCGCCCGGTCTTGTCGATAAGCAACTGCCGGTCGTAAACGAGCAGGCGGTGCTTCAAAAGCATCTTGTAGTCTGTGGGCATCTCGCGCTCATCGGCGCGGAACCGGTAACTCGACTTGTCCACATACTCAGAGTATCCGGCACGTTTCATTCGTATCACAGCTTCATCGAAGAGATACAACTCGTTGTCAACAGCTCGCCAGTCGCGGAAGAAAAAGGTTGAATAGCTGCTGTCTCCATGGTAATTCTCCGCTATGCGGCCGACCGCTGCCTCCAGCAAGTCGCGCGGATATCGGTAATCACTTATTGCCACCTCCTTCAACACCACCGCATGCTCCTCCAGTTTGACACGACCCGACCGCATCAGCTCCCTCACCGTCTTATGCGCTGTGGAATAACCCATGCAGCGGACCACCACAGTGTCCTTCTCGGTTCCAAGGGGCACCCTCAGCTCATATTCACCTGTCTCGTTGCACGACACCCCTAGTGAGGTGCCGGCAAGTTGCAGCGTGGCATACGGCACCCCCTTCGACCCGCAAGTCACACGGCCGCTCAAGGCAATGTAATCCTTTTGCGCCCACGTCGACAACGCAAGTACAACAAAGAAGGGGAAACACAATCTTTTCATGTCAGGCCAGTCTAAGAAATCGGATGCAAAGATACAAAAAAAAATAGAATTGTATATTAAATCTAAGAGGCCCTTAGGATAATTATCACCTAGGCAACTGTAACATCGACACATACACCATATATACTTTGTATATTATTTCTATTTACTTTCTCTATTATTTATGAATGGGAAACAAAACACAGTATATGGACAAACCAATAGGAATATAAAACGAGGGAAAGGTTGGACGCGACATATACTTGATGAGTAGGGTGGAACTTCATCCATGGGAGTGGTCGGTTTCCCAAATACTGAACTGGACAAAAAGAGCCGCAAAAGTACATTTTAGGAGCAATATTTCGTACCAAACGGCACCAAAAACAAGGGACGAACCGAGAAATTAAGACCATTTAAGGGGTGTTTTGTCCCTTTACACCCCAAAACAAGGCATTCTGTCACATTTTTCGCCCATCGTCACGATTATTTTGCCACATGTTAAAAAGTGCGTACTTTTGCATCGTAATCAAACGTTATTGCACACCTATGAACTACCGTTTACTTTCAAGCATGATACAATCCGGTATCGGAGGAACAAAAACGCCCGCCACACGAAGCCATGGAGGCTCCACCCGCAGCGTGGAGCGTCGGCAATCAGCCTACACCATCGTGCCAATCGGCCGTAGACCCGGACGGCACCACTTGCGCCTCAACAGCATCCTGAAAGAATTGAACGACGACAGTGTGGCAGTGCTGCAGTACGAAGGCAACTATTGCCAATACGATTGGGCGGCCATCTCGGCCAACCCCGACGGCGAGCACCTGCCCCGCACAAGCTTCGGCAGCTTCCGCGACACCTACGCCCACGCACTGGAGAGGCTGCAGGCTGCCGGAATCCGCACAGCCCTGCTCACCCTCCCCACGCTGCTGCCACAGCGCTATTTCGACCATATAAGCCGCGGACTGAACCGCACCGCCATCCTCCAATGGCTGGGAGGCGATGTGTGCAACCTGAACCACTGGCAGGAGCAATACAATGAAGAGATTGCAAGTCTGGCGGCACAATACAGCCTACCCCTCATCGACATCAACCCCATGTTCCTGAATCGCCACTATCTGGAAGAATGCTACACAAGCGATGGCATGCATCCCAACGCCACCGGTCAGGCTGTAATCAACGAGCTGGTTGCCGACTGGGTGGCCAACCGCCACAAATGATTATCCGCCCCGATACGGGTCTAACTAAATTCGTTAATGTTCTAATTCGTCAATGTGTTAATTCGTTAATTCGTTAGTCCTTGGCGCATCAAAGGACTAACACGATAACACATTAACACGTTAACACATTCAATCGACTAACACGATAACACATTAACACGTTAACACATTCTCAAAAGCCCCACACGTTTTTCCCCTCGACACAGGGCGAGATGCAGCTGGTCTTGCATAGATAGTATGGGTGCGAGAACAGCACGCGATCCGAACGCTCAGGCGTGATGAAAAGGCTTGCCGCCGCTGCATCGGCACCACGGCTGCGCAACACATCGATAACCTCGTCGAAATTGTAGCCGCTGAAATGCACCGGACGCCCGGCGAAAATGCTGAAGCGCAGCATCATCTCCACCTCCAAGCCCGTCCACACATTCTCCTTGTAGAAACTGAAAGGCGCATTGTCCGCCAACGTAGCCACCTCGATGGGATGCCCCTTCAGGTCCGCCAGTGCGTCCATCGTAGGCATCGTCACCGTGTCCAGCCGCTGCGAGCACCACCGGCCGAACATCTCGTCGAGTGTACCGTCGGACTTGATCTGCACCAGAAAGTCGTTGAACTGCTGGCAGAGCTTCTCGTCCCTGGGGTTGAAGGCCACCGCCACATCGAAACCGCCGGGCAGGTTGAAATCCACCGCCAGCCCATGCTCGGCCATGCCGAGAGTGGTGAGCACCACCGTGTCGATAATGCCGCAGTCGGCCACACTGTCGCTGATGGCGGCAAAAAGTTCCGTAGGCGTCTTGCAACGGACAAGACGGATATGGGCGAAATTGTTCGTGTCGCTCAGAAGCACATCGCTCGTGCTGCCGTTGATAACGGCAACCGAATGCCCCTCCAAATCCTCCAGACTGGTGAAACCCGCCACCGTAGCGGGAGCCTCGGTCTGGTTGTTGCAGCCTGTCAACAAGCCTCCCAGCAGGGCGGCAGCAAGGGCACAGGCCATACCCATAAAGCGTAAACGATTGTTCACCATAATATTATTTGCTTCAAACCATTTTAGATTACAAAAGCAAAAATACACTTTTTTTTTCGATTGGCGAGGATTTGACGCTGCATCTTTTTATTCCACCAAACGGAAACGCACACGCCAAGTGCCGTCAGCAAAGTCGTGGCTGATAATCTTGAAGTGGGGAATCTCACCTGTATTGGTCACATGGTCGCCGGCACAGGCACAGATGTCATAGTCGCCAATGCGCACCAGCCGGAGCGTCTCGGAGGCATCGGCGGGCAGCTTGCTCAAATCCACCTCCGGGGGCAGATGGTCGCGGTCTACATATTCCACCGTCACATCCAGTTGCCGGCCTATCACCTCGTTCACCTTGTCCTCGATGGCCTGCACCTGCTCCGCAGTGGGTGCTGTGGGCAGTTGGTAGTCGCACTTGCTCTTCTTTTTCTCGATATGGGCGTTCCTCGACCGCGGGCAGCCGAACATCCGCACCATCGTCTGGTTCAAAATATGCTCCGCCGTATGCATCGGCGGGTACTCCTGTTTGTTGTGGGCGTTAAGAATAGGTTCTTGTTCCATCGTTCATCTGTTTTTTTTGTTGTAAACGAATGATATGCCGTTTTATTGCATCTGTGGTCATAATAGTTTATCTTTCGATGGGGATGACTGTTTATCCCCATCAGGTTTATGCCTGCAACTCCCTTCTCTTTATTGTGCAGCGCTGTAACAAGGTTTCTCCGGAAGCGGCGGCACCTGTCTTTAACAGTATTTAACACTATGCACCTGTAAGATTTCCGCACCCACTGCGTTTATATAAACAAAGAACAACCCATAAAACCCTATCATCATGAAAAAGATTATATTCCTACTATTTGCCGTCGCCGGAATGGCGGCACAGGCACAATTTACCCTTGGCTTCAACAGCGGATTCTGCCATTTAAACCAGCATGGAGAAAAACGCAACGAATACCTCTACACCCTGTCGCCCGGCTTGATGCTGGGCTACCGCGTCGCGGACCATCTCACGGTGGGCGTCACCGGCAACATTTCGTACGCATGCAATGGCGACCGCTACAAGGTGCCCGAAAATCCACCGGCACAGCCAGGTGAATATCCCAACTACTATGATACCAAATACAGCTGCGACGAGGTGCTGCTTTGGAACGCCGGAGTCTATGCACACTACGACATCCCCCTCACCAGCCACCTGTCGCTCTTTACCCACCTCACTGCCGGCTACGGCAACACCTATTCGCGCCATGTTGCTGAAAAGCTCATTTACAATCCATCCACCCAAAGTTATGACTCCCGTACCACCAAACGTAACGGCGACAACATCATCGCCTCGATGCATGCCGACCTCACTCCGGGTGTCTCTTACCATTTCAACAGCCATCTCTCGGCCGACCTTTATCTCAACTTGCTGAGCCTGTCCTACTGTCACTACACCATTCATCCCAGAAAGGGTGGCAGCAGCAAAGTCTCATACAACACCACCTCTTTCGGTACACAGAACTACCTGATGTGGGTCTTCTTGATGGACAGCTACCAACTCATGACCAGCCCCGCCCAGCTTTCCAGCTTCAACATAGGCATCAACTACACCTTCTAAAAAAAGCATTGACCACCGACGAGTTCATCCGCGACATCATCTCACTGCAGCCCGCCATGCGACGCATGGCGGAGCAGCTTCTGCACGACAACGCCCAGGCCGCCGATGCTGTGCAAGAGACCTTGACACGCCTTTGGACGAAACGGTGGAAACTGGGCAGGATTGACGACAAGACCGGCTATTGCCTCCGGGCGTTGCGCAACGAGTGTTTGGATATGCTCCGGCGTAGGCGCCCCACAGTAGATGCCTTTAGTCTGGCCGACACCCTGCCCGATGCTCCTCCTCAGGAAGCCCTCGACGCCGAACAACGCTTCCAGCAACTCGAAAACGCCCTTGCCCAGCTCACGCCGGTGCAGCAACAGCTCGTGCAGCTGAAGTACATGGAGGGTCACAGCACCAAAGAGATTGCCTCCCTCACCGGTCTTTCGCCCTCCAACATCGACACCATCATGAGCCGAGTATATTCCATATTACGAAACAAGATACAATGAACAGCAATCCAAACCAAGACATAGAGCAACTGTTGCAGCAGTATGCAGAAGACCGCCGACAGCAAAGCGAGGCTGCCAAGCGGGTGCGCGGCATGGCTCGTCGCCAACGCCGCATCGTGACGACGGTGGCCACCGTGGCACTGTTGGTATTGGTCGGTGTGCCGATGGTTCGTCTCTTACTGCCGGAACAAGACTCGACCGTGGGTGCCATCTTGGCCGAAGCAAGCCCAATGCCAGTGTCCGCACCACAACCGGCGCCCTCGGCACACCCAACAGCCTCCAATGCCACAACCACCCTCCCTCATGCCAAACACACCCCTCGGCTGGTGGTTCCTGCCACTACCAAGGTGCAGCCTGTCTCCTCCGATACCTCCGTACAGCAAGCACTCGAGTCCTCGCACGACGACCCCGTACAGCCCCTGCCGCAGACGGAAACACCGCCTGCCGAAAACATCGCTAAAACCATTCCTGCGATACCATCCCCCCTGTCCACGGCTGAGGTACTCCCTCCTGCTCCCCAAAGCCGACGCCTCCACCTCACCGCACAAGTGGGCGGCTCCACTACCGCACCTTCCGGCTACGAGTACAGCTACCTCAACGCCGGTGTAGGCGTCAGTGTTGCCCTTGTCTCCGGCGGCGGCACAACGTCCACTCCCCGCTACGAGATGGCTATGGGCGTGGGCGTGGACGGATACCTGAACACACGTGCCATTCGATTTGGGGGGGCAGAATACGATTATCCCTATCCCGGATCCAATTCCTTAGATGCATCCGACGGGTACACTTCATCCGATGAAATCATTGAGATAACATGGCTCTACCCAAACTTCGCCCTCTACGCCACCCTGCCATTCACCTTCGACCTTTACCCCCGAGGCCACAACCGCCCGGGGTACCTGTTCAGCCTCACACCGGGGCGTGCCGTCACACCTGTCTCCAACATCATCGGTGGCCGCCGGTTGAAAGGAATCAACCCCTGGAAAATGACGCTTGGCGTCGGCATCACATTCCCCAACAGTTTCCTCCACAGCCTCAGTTTTACAGCCAATCTCCTCCCCTCCTACATCGAAGGTCCATTGGAGAATGTCCACGAAGTGGGACTGGTCTTTGGATTCTGATTTTTGAATAAAGTGATTTTTTATTGTATCTTTGCATATTGGCGGTCTGCTCCCGCCAATATACATTATTACTGATATTGAGATGACTAAAGTGACTATCCTTCCAAGCGAGTTTGGCCAAAGACTCGAATTGCAACTGGCCTCGGCGCTCAAAGCGGGCTTCCCCTCGCCAGCTGAGGACTACGCCCACGAGGGGCTGGACTTCAACCGCGACCTGATACGCCATCCCGAAGCCACCTTCTACGGACGCGTGGATGGCGACAGCATGATCGACGCCGGCATCAACGACGGCGACATTGCTGTTATCGACCGCTCGGTCGAGGCTCAGGACGGGGATGTGGTAGTGGCCTATGTCAACAACGAGTTCACCATCAAATATCTCGACCTCTCGCACAAATCCGATGGCTATATCGAACTGCGTCCCGCCAACAAGAGCTATCACCCCATCCGTATCGACAGTACCGACGATTTCGAGGTATGGGGTGTAGTGGTGTGGACCATCCGCGCTTGGCATCCAGGTGGCAGGGGAGAGAACTGATACCACCATGTACGGCATCATCGACTGCGACAACTGCTATGTAAGCTGCGAACGGGTCTTCCGTCCCGACCTGAAGGGGAAGCCCGTGGTAGTGCTGTCCAACAACGACGGCTGCATCGTGGCACGCTCCAACGAAGCCAAACGCATGGGCATCAAAGCCGGTATGCCCTACTTCAAGCTCGCCGAGCAGTTCCCCGACGAGAAGATTGCCGTCTTCTCCTCAAACTACGAGCTCTACGGCGAACTGACCGCCCGTGTGGTGGACATCATCCGTCAGGAGGCCCCTCGCTATTTCCGCTATTCCATCGACGAGTGCTTTGTGATGCTGGACGGCATGGAGTCGGTCGACCTGAAACAATGGGGCGAACAGCTGCACCGACGCATAGCCCGTTCGGTGGGAGTGCCCGTCAGCATCGGCATCGCTCCCGACAAAACCCTGGCCAAGGTGGCCAGCCATTTTGCCAAACGTTACCCGGGCTACCGCCACTGCTGCCTAATCGACACCGACGAGAAACGCCGGAAGGCGCTGAAACTGTTCCCCATCGGCGATGTATGGGGAATAGGGCGCCGCTATGCTGCACGGCTGGAGAAGATGGGAATGCCCACCGCCTACGACTTCGCCTCTATGTCGGCGGAATGGGTCAACGCCGAATTCAACAATGTGGTAGTCCTCCGCACCTGGGCCGAACTCAACGGCCGCGACTGCGTGCCCGACGAGGCCATGGCCAAGAAGAAGAGCATCTGCACCAGCCGGAGCTTCAACGGCATGATTACCGACCTCGAAGAGCTGAAAGTACACGTCAGCAACTATGCCGCCCGCTGCGCCGAGAAACTGCGCCAGCAGGACACCGTGGCCGCCATTGTAGCGGTGTTTCTCAACACCAACTTCTTCCGCGACGACCTGCCCCAGTATTGGCAGTTCCGCGAGCAGACACTGCCCACCCCCACCAACTCTTCCATCCAGATAGTGAAAGCCGCCACCGACGTACTGGCACAAATCTACAAACCCGGCTACAGATACAAGAAAGCGGGTGTGATAGTGATGGGCATCTCCCCCTCGTCGCCGGTACAACTCAACCTCTTCGACCTCAATGCCGAGCAACTGCAACGACTCAGAAAGCTGGATGCTGTGGTCGACCGCATCAACCGCATCAACGGCACCGAGACCGTCATCCTCGCCTCCCAACAGTATCGCCAACAGAACGAGCAAGGCAAAAGCGAAGTCTTCGCCAACATCATCAAGCACGACTTCCGCAGCAAAAACCCCACCACCCGCTGGAGCGACATCATACGGCTGAAATAACTGCCGTTCCAATGGGGCCTCAGGACAAAAGAATTGAAAAGTGAAAAGTGAAAGGTGAAAAGTGAAAAGTGAAAAGTGAAAGGTGAAAAGTGAAAAGTGTAAAGTGAAAGGTGAAAAGTGAGGAGGCATCTCGTCATTTTTCAATTTTTCAATCTTTTTTTGTATCTTTGCACTCGATTCCGAGCGGATGGATATCGTTTAGGGGTGCTACAACTGTTTGTGGCTGAGATTACACCCTCGAACCTGATCCGGATAATACCGGCGGAGGAAACAACTATGAAAAAACAAAACAACACCTGTGGCCGCTATCAATTCGAGGCCACCAGTCCCCGTGCCAAGCAGATGATAGCCTGCTGTGCACTGACCGCAACCCTTTTTTGCGGCAGCCTTGCCGCCCAAACCCCTCAGCGCGACACCGTGCGTACACTCGACGAGGTGATTATTCGCGACGTCCGCGCCAACAACAAAACACCTCTCACCACCACCACCATCGACCGTCGCACGCTCGAGGAGAACAAAATCGCCTCGGCACTGCCCTACATGCTCGAGCTTGAGCCCAGTGTGGTCACTTCGTCCGAAAACGGCACCGTGGGCGTCACCAATCTGCGCATACGCGGTGTCGATGCCACCCGTATCAACGTCAACATCAACGGCATCACCCTCAACGATGCCGAGAGCCAGACGGTCTATTGGTACAACATCCCCAACCTGGGCGGCATGAGCCAGAGCGTGCAGCTGCAGCGCGGCGTGGGTGCCAGCAACGGCGGTGCCGCAGCCTTCGGCGGTGCCATGAACCTGCAAACCCTCAACACCGCCTCCAAGCCCTATGCCACCGCCGACCTCTCGTGGGGCTCGTGGAACACCCGCCAGTACGGCATTGTGGCCGGCTCGGGCCTCACCGCGCACGGCTTCTCGTTCGATGCCGCCTACAACGGCCTCACCTCCGACGGCTTCATCCGCGGCGGTCAGACCGACCAGCAAAGCCTCTTTCTCTCCGCCAGCCACTACAGCGACCGCTCCGTGCTCAAACTCATTGCCATCCTCGGCGAGCAGCACAGCGGCATCACCTGGGACGGAGCCTCGGCCGAGGAACTCGACGCCGACCCCCGCTACAACGGCCGCGGCAAAATCAAGGACCAGTTCGGCAACGTGACCTACTACCCCTTCGAAACCGACAACTACAAACAGCAGCACTACCAACTCTACTACTCCTACCTCCTCAGCGACTTCTGGACCCTCAACGCCGCCCTCGACTACACCCACGGCTTCGGCTACACCGAGAGCTACAAACGCGACAGGAAAATTGACGACTACGGAATGGACACCCTGGCCTTCGGCTTCCGCCGCAGCGACCTCATCTATCGCAAGCCCATGTCCAACAACGCCTATACCGCCAACCTCTCGGCGCGCTACGAACGCGGCTCGCTCGCCCTCACCTTTGGCGGCAGCTACCTCTATTACGACGGCGAGCACCACGGCGAGGTCATCTGGCTGCAACGCGAAATCGACCATCACGGCACCACCCTCACCGCCGACAAACCCTTTACCGGCTGGTACCGCAACACCTCCCACAAGCACGACGCCGCCCTCTTCGCCAAACTCAACTACGACATCAACAGTCGTCTCAACCTCTATGCCGACCTGCAGACCCGCTTCATCAAATACACCATTGCCGGCACCGACGACGACTATGGCAAGATACCCTTCGACACCACCTATCTCTTCTTCAACCCCAAGGTGGGTGTCAACTACCTCCTCAGCAGCGAGCAGCGCCTCTACGCCGTGGCCGGCATCTCCAACCGCGAACCGGCACGTGCCGACATCAAAGAGGCCGTGGGCAACCAGCACCCCATCCATCCCGAAACCATGCTCGACATCGAACTGGGCTATCAGTTGCAGAAACAGGACTTCCACTTCCACGCCAACCTCTACGCCATGCTCTACAAGGACCAGCTGACCCCTAACGGCTTCATTACCGAGAGCGGCTACGCCCTCATGGAAAATGTCGGCAAGAGCTACCGCCTCGGTCTTGAACTGGTGGGTGGATACCGCTTCGACAAGCACTTCTCGCTCGACGCCAACCTCACCCTCAGCACCAACAAGGTTGTCGACTACGTGGCCGACCTCTGGCTCACCGACTGGTCCGACCACCAGCGAGTGTCTCTCGGCACCACGCCCCTGGCCCTCTCGCCCTCCCTGGTGGGAGCAGCCGTTTTCACCTACCATCCCGTCAAGAATGCCAAAGTGCAGCTCATAGGCAAATACGTCGGCGAACAATATGCCGACAACACCGGCCTCGCCGCCGCCAAGCTCGACGCCTACTTCCTCCTCAACTCCCGCATAGCCTACACCTTCAACATGCCGAACGGAAACGAGCTGGAATGCCAGCTGGCCGTCAACAACATCCTCAACCACAACTACCGTACCAACGCCTGGTGCGGCGCCTACTACGACCCGACGGCGCAGGGTGTGGTCACCGACCGCGGCTATTTCCAGCAGCCCGGCCGCAACTTTACGGCCAGAGTGCTCTACAGGTTTTAGCCAATCAGTAAAAAACAGCCAACAATGAACCCCATCGAAGTAATCGGAGCAGCCATCGGCCTGGCCTATATCATCAGCGAATATAGGGCAGACCGGTGGTTTTGGCCCCTCAGCCTGCTGATGTCGGTGTTCTACATCGTCATCGACTTCACCTCGGGCATCTACGCCAACGGCGCCATCTGCTGCTACAACTTTGTCATGTCCGTCTACGGACTGCTGGTGTGGCGGGGCATCGTGCAGGGCAACGGCCGCACCGAACGTCCCGTCGGCTCCTGTCCTGCGCGCTTCCTGCCGTGGATCATTGCCGTGGTGGCAGTCCTCACGGTAGTGCTGTGGTGGGTGCTCCGCACCCTGGGCGAAAGCCAGTACCCCGTGCTCGACGGTGTCTCCTCGGCCCTCTCCATCATGGCCATGTGGATGCTCTCGCAGAAATACTGGCAGCAGTGGATACTGTGGCTCGTCGTCGAGCCCATCATGATAACGCTCTTCTGGCTCACGGGCAACTATGCCTCGGCGGTGCTATACGTAGTCTTCGAGCTGTTCTGCATCATGGGCATCGTCCGCTGGCGCCGCCTGGCCCGCAACCAGCAGCAGTGACCGTCCCTCCATTCCGACGCATTTCTTTTATCCCAAATCGGTCATTAGGAAACCGAAAACACCTACAGAGTATCTGCCTAATCGTGCAATGCATGGGGAATATTCCTGCCCCGTAGGGGCTTTCGTTTAATAGCATATCACGTTGTTATACAGACATATTCTCCGTAGGAGATTTCGAATAGGCATATTCCAACCACCGATTGGGGACAAAGCAACGGGCGACAAAGCCTAATCACTAATCACTATTCACTAATCACTATTCACCAGTCACTAATCACTAATCACCAGTCACTAATCACTAATCACTAATCACCCGTCACCAATCATACGAGCATCTTGAGGAGGTCCTGACCGATGTCGCGGCGGAAATAGCAGTCCTCCCAGCTGATTTTGGCCAGTTCCTGATAGGACTTGAGCATGGCCATGGGCATGGAGTCGGCCAGAGCCGTGACGCACAGCACACGTCCACCGGAAGTGACCAGCGTGCCGTCGTCGGCCAGTTTGGTGCCGGCATGGAACACCTGGCAGTCGGTCACCTGTTCCACCCCTTGGATGGGCTTGCCCTTGGCATAATGGCCGGGATAGCCGCCGGAGACCATCATCACGCACGCCGCCGCGCGGTGGTCGACAGTCAGCTCGGTCTGCTGCAGGTTGCCGCGCCACACACGTTCGAACAGGTCGACCACATCGGACGTGATACGCGGGAAGACACACTCCGTTTCGGGGTCGCCCATGCGTACGTTGTACTCAATCACGTATGGGTCCAGCTCGCCCGTAGCCTTGTCGGCCACAGCCATCAGTCCGACGAAGATGAAGCCCTTGTACGGGATGCCGTCGCGGCTCAAACCGCGCACCGTGGGGGCCACAATGCGCTCCTCCACCTTCTGCATGAAACGCCTGTCGGCGAAGTGTACGGGACTCACCGAGCCCATGCCGCCCGTGTTCAGGCCCGTGTCGCCCTCGCCGATGCGCTTATAGTCCTTGGCCGTGGGCAGGATCTTGTAATGCTTGCCGTCGGTCAGCACAAACACGCTCAACTCTACGCCGTCGAGATACTGCTCCACCACCACCTTCGCTGAGGCCTGCCCGAACTTACCCTCAAGCATGGCACGCAGCTCGTGCCGTGCCTCGTCGAGGTTGTCCAGAATCAACACCCCCTTGCCTGCCGCCAAGCCGTCGGCCTTCAGCACGTAGGGCGCCTGCAGGGTGCCTAGGAACGCCTCGCCCTCCGCCGCCTCGCCTGCCGCAAACGAGCGGTAGGCCGCCGTGGGGATACCGTGGCGCTGCATGAACTGCTTGGCAAAATCCTTGCTGCCCTCCAGCTGCGCGCCCGCCCTGCCGGGACCCACCACCATCACATTGCGGAGGTCGCTGTTAGCGGCAAAAAAGTCCGTCACCCCCGCCACCAGCGGAGCCTCGGGGCCCACCACCAGCATATCGACATCGTGCCTGTGCACCACCGCGCGCAACGCCTCGAAATCCAACGGGTCCACATCCACATTGCAGCATTTATTCACGCGGGCCGTACCGGCGTTGCCGGGAGCCACATACAAGGCGGAGCAGCGTACGCTCTCCGCAATACGGCAGGCCATAGCATGTTCACGCCCACCTGAACCAATAAGAAGAATATTCATATCGTCAAAGTTAAAAACAAAATGCAAAGATACGAAAAAAAAACCGAACACAAGAAAAAAACAGCTGCCCCCTACAGCGTCAACACCTGAATATAAAAAAGGAAAACACCTGCCAATCAAAAAAAAAGTCGTAACTTTGCAGACCGATAGCAAACAGATGGAATGGATTAAAAAACTGCTTGGAGGCTGCAAACCAGCCCCATGCGAAGAAGACAGCATGAAATACCTCATAGCGGGACTTGGCAACGTGGGCGCCGAATACCAAGGCACCCGCCACAATATCGGTTTCATGGTGGCAGATGCTTTGGCCAAACAGGCCGACGCCCCATGGTCGCTCGAACGGCGCGCCTACCGCACCGAATATCGTCTGCGCGGACGTACCGTGGTCATCATCAAACCCACCACCTATATGAACCTCAGCGGCGAGGCTGTGCGCTATTGGCTGCAGGCCGAGCGCATCCCCCTCTCCAACCTCCTGGTGGTGGTGGACGACATCGCCCTGCCCCTGGGCACCCTGCGCATGAAAAAGCAGGGCAGCGGCGGCGGCCACAACGGACTCAAAAACATCGAGACGCTCCTGGGCACCACCGACTATTGCCGCCTGCGCATAGGGGTAGGCAACAACTTCGGCCGCGGCCAACAGATAGACTATGTGCTCGGCACCTTCACCCCCGACGAGGAAGCTGTCATCCAGCCCCGCATCGAGACCGCCTGCAAGGCTGTGGAGACCTTCGTCACCCTCGGCCCCGACCGCGCCATGAATTCCTACAACAAATGAACCTGACCCTCGACATAGGCAACACCCGTACCAAGTGGGCCCTCTTCCAAGGGGACACACTGGCGGACCACGGTGTCACCACCACTGAGGGACTTGCCCACCTCTGCGGGCAAGTGGCGTGGCAGCGGGCCATCGTATGCGCCTCGGGCAATGCCGACCTGCGTCCCCTTACCCTTACCGGGCGTCCGGTGCATCTGCTTTCGCACTCCTCGAAGCTGCCCATCGCCATCGACTACGCCACCCCCGAGACTTTGGGGGCCGACCGCATCGCCTCGGCTTGCGGAGCCTGGCGGCTTCACCCCCACGCCAACAGCCTCATCATCGATGCCGGCACCTGCATCACTGTCGACTTTGTCGATGCCTCCGGCACCTACCGCGGCGGGGCTATCCTGCCGGGCATTGACATGAAATTCCATGCCCTGCATACTTTTACGGCTCGATTGCCGTTATTAGAGAATGTGACAGGGGAACAAAATGTGGTAACCGGCAGAAGCACAGACCAATCGATATCGGCTGGAGTGCTGACGGCCACCCGTTTTGCGGTAGAGGGATTCGTCCGTCACTACCGCTCCCTTCACGGCCAGGTGAACGTGCTCGTCACCGGTGGCGACGCCGAGAGACTGATAGAAGAAGGCTCTGTGGCGCGGCTGACCGTCGAACGGCATCCCAACCTGGTGATGACTGGACTTAACGAGATACTGAAAGAAAATGAAAAATAGACACCTACTCATCATCGCCTTGGCCTTTGCGGCCATAAGCCTGCCCGGTCAGGGAAAGGCTCAACACAACTTCAACATCCCATTTTCGCAGTACGGCATCGGTCTGAGCGATATGCCCTACAACATGCCTACCGCTTTCGGGATGGGAGGTACGGTGTATGCCCGCGCGGCCCGCAACAGTATCAATCCTTTCAACCCCGCCTCCTATGCAGCGGTGGAGACGGAGAGCTTTGTGTTCGACATCGGGCTGAACATTCAGACCAGTGTGCTGCGCAAAGATGTCAACCGACTGACCGACGCCGACGGCAACCTGGCCTACATCACAGTGGCCTTCCCCATCACACAGTGGTGGAAGACCTCGGCAGGCCTGCTGCCTTACAGCAAGTCCAACTACGAGTCGGTGCAGACCAAAAGCGACCCCGCCGGACTGGGCAATGTGAAGACCATCTATGCCGGCCACGGGGGCGTGTCGCAGCTGTATTGGGGCAACGGATTCAATATCGGTGAACGGCTGTCGCTGGGCTTTAATGTCGATTTCCTCTACGGCAACATCACGCGTGCCATCACCTACGAGTTCCCGGGCAACGACACCACTTTCTATGTCAACTCTCGCAGACAAAAGAACACCTACGTGCGCAACCTCCTCTTCGACCTCGGAGCACAATACACGCAGCCCCTCGGTTCCAAATACTCCTTGCGCCTGGGTGTCACCTGCCGTGTGCCGCGCACCATGCAGGTACAGGACCAGTCGCTCTGCTATACCTTCCACCGCCAGACATCGATGGAATATCTCTTCGACACCATCTTCCCCGCCCGCGGCGAAAGCGACACTTACAACAGCACCCTGATACAACCCTTCACCATTGGTGCAGGCCTGGCATTCGAGCGCAACGAGCGCTGGGAGATTGACATTGACGGATACTATTCGCCCTACAGCGGCGTGGACTACCGCGAGGACCCCTCCTACAATCTTTTCGGCTCCACCGCTTTCCGGTCGGCACCCAATTACCGCTTTGCCGTCGGTGGTGAATGGAAGGGCAACCCCGGTGCCGTCACCTATTGGGGACGCATAGGCATCACGGCAGGTGTCTATCACTCCCACGGTATCCTCACCCTGCAGACCGTCTCGGCCACCGACCCCGTGAGCATCAACGAGACGGGTTGCGGCCTTGGCATCCGCCTGCCTATGCGCAAGGGACGCTCCATTCTCACCCTGAGCGTGGGATACTCCAGCCTTGGCACCGCCGACCTGCTGCGCCGCGATGTGGTCACCTTCGGCATCTCCGTGGGTTCGTGCGAACGGTGGTTCGTAAAACGCAAATATAACTAGCCACATGCAATAAACGAAAATAAAATAACACTAAATATCAAACAACGATAACAATTATTAGCCATGAGAAAACTGAAAATTGTCCTTATCGCAGCTGCAGCTCTCAGCATGAGTCTTGCAGCCAATGCCCAAAGCAAGTGGGGCGAGACTCCCGAAGACAGCGTTGCCTGCATCAGCAACGTTTCACTCTATCAGGAATTCTACAAACAGAAGAGCTATACCGACTGCTACGAGCCGTGGCGTCAGATTCTTCAGCACTGCCCCCGTTTCAGCAAGACCGTCTATCAGCGCGGTTCCACCATCATCAAGTCTATGATCAACGTTGCCCAGACCGCTGAAGAGCGCGACGGATACATCGACGAGCTGATGCGTACCTACGACCAGCGCATCCAGTACTTCGGCGAAGAGGCCAAGGTCAAAGCCATGAAAGCCCAAGACCTCAGCACTCTCCGTCCAAAGGCTGTAAAGGAAATCTACGAAACCTATGCCGACGCCATCCGTGTGGGTGCCCACGAGCTTGACGAGAACTACGTCACCCTCTACTTCAAATCCACCGTCGACTATGTGCAGGCTGGTCTCGCCGACCCCACCCTGGTGGTTGATAACTACGACATCGCCAGCGACCTCCTCGACTCCCTCCTCACCCTCAATGTAGAGGCCGACGACAGCGTCAACGCTGCCAAAATCCGCACCTACATCGCCAGTGTGGAATCGGTCTTCTCCCCCTACGCCTCCTGCGACCAGCTGAAGGAGATCTACCAGAAGAAATTCGAGGCCGACCCCAACAACATCGCCCTCCTCAAGAAGATTACCGGCATCATGATCAAGAAAGGCTGCACCGAGGACAACCCGCTCTTCTTCGACGCCACCGAGAAGCTGTATGAACTCGAGCCCTCGCCCAGCACCGCCATGCGCATGGGCCAGATGTGCTGGAGCAAGAAACAGTACGGCAAGGCTGTAGAATATGTGCAGGATGCTCTCAAGAGCCTCACCGACAAGAAAGACCGCTATCGTGCCTACATCATCCTCGGCCTCTCCTACTCCGGCCAAGGCAGCTACAGCGCAGCCCGCACCGCCTTCCTGAATGCCGCCGAGACCGACCGCACCAAGGGCGAACCCTACCTCCAGCTGGCTCAGGCCTATGCCAAGAGCAGCCGCAGCATCGACGACGGCATGGGCGGACGCTCTGCCTACTGGGCAGCTGTCGACGAACTCCGTCACGCCAAGCAGGTTGAACCCACCGACGAAATCATCAGCTTCGCCGATAAACTGATAAGCTCATACTCCAGCTACTTCCCCAAAAAGAATGACGCTTTCATGCTCGACCTCATCGACGGACATTCCTACACTGTCCCCGGATGGATTGGACGCAGCACCATCATCCGCACACGCTAACCCCCACCTCATGCCATCACGCATTGCAATGTTAATTAAGGCAAGAAGCAGGTTCGCCATCCTGCTTCTTGCCTCTTTTCTTTCGGCCTGCGGCAACGACATCGAGAAAACCCGCATCTTCGAGCCGCACACCCTGCCAGAGAGCACCATCCACAACGCCCACATCCGCCGGAGCGAGAAGGGCAGCCTGCAACTGCTGATGGAGGCCCCTCTGGTGTGCCAATACAGCAAACCCGAGCCCAAGACCGAATACCCAAAGGGCATCAAGATGCGTTTCTTCAATGGCTACAACAAACCCACCGGCACCCTCACGGCACATTATGCTGTGTCGTACGACAAGCGGCAGGAGACCATCTTACGCGACAGCGTTGTCATCGTCGACCTCCAAAACGGCGACACGGTCTACCTGCAGGACCTCATCTGGAACCAGCTACAGCACAGGGTATACAGCGACAAACCCCTCCGCTCGAAGAACGGTGCCCGCATCACCTTAGGCGACCGCTTCGACAGTGACGACGAGTTCCGCGAACCCCATATTATTCATCAAAGAGGCACACTGGAATGGAAGGAGGAATGACCCGTCGTCGCGGCTATGTATGGCTCACCATCCTCTTTCTGGTGGCCACAGGTGTCTTGCTGGCCTCACAGCCGAAGGGCACCAGCACCAGCCTCCCTCCTCTACCCGACAGCCTCGTCCCAACCACCGACAGCCTTTCCCCCTCGTCCCAACCCAACCCAATGGCACCAACCGCCTCGGCTTGGCATGCCATCCCCAAAAAGAAACCCCTCGTTTTTGAGCTGAACAGTGCCGACAGCCTCGACCTTGTCCAGCTCTACAACATCGGCCCGACCATCGCCCGCCGTATCTTGAAATACCGTTCCCTGCTGGGAGGTTATTACTGCAAGGAACAACTGCACGAAGTCTATGGCATCGACTCAACACGCTATGCCGACATCGCGCCACACCTCACCGTCAACAGCGCTCTGGTGACACGTCTAGACCTCAACACTGCCACCATCGACCAACTGAAACGCCATCCCTATCTCGACTACTACCAAGCCAAAGCCATCGTTCGTATGCGCGAAGAGAAAGGGGCGTTCAACCAAGTGTCCGACATCTTGAATATCCCTATCATCGACACCGAAACCTTTAAACATATAGAACCTTATCTGACATGCAATTCACAGCCAAACAAATAGCCCAAAAATTAAAGGGCACCGTCGAAGGCGACGAGAACGCTCTTATCTGGAAACCCTGCCGCATTGAGGAGGTAGACGAAGGGGGCATCACCTTTCTTGCCAACCCCAAGTACACCCATTACATCTACGAGCGGAAGGCGGCGGCCATCCTCATCAGCCGCGACTTTGTTCTCGAACACCCTGTCGACGCCACCCTGATACGCGTGGACAACCCCTATCTCTGTGTGGCAAAAGTGCTGCACATGTTCAACTCCGCCAGTGGCCCCAAGCGGGGACGCTCACTGCGCAGCAGCATCCACCCCTCCTCACGGCTGGGCAAGAAATGCTACGTGGGCGACTTTGCCTTTATCGGCCGCCATGCGCAGATAGGCAACAACGTTCAGATATACCCCCAAGTGTATGTGGGCGACTACTGCAAGATTGGCGACAACACCATCCTCTATCCTGGAGTGAAAATCTACCGCGAATGCCAGGTGGGCAACAACTGCATCCTCCACGCCGGCGTGGTGGTGGGTGCCGACGGCTTCGGCTTTGCCCCCACGGACGACGGCTCCTACAGCAAGATTGACCAGATTGGCAACGTGGTGATTGAGGACGATGTCGAGATCGGCGCCAACACCTGCGTCGACCGTGCCACCATGGGCTCCACCATCATCCACCGCGGGGCAAAAATCGACAACCTCTGCCAGATTGCCCACAATGTCTCTTTCGGCAGCAACACCGTGATGGCCTCTCAGTCGGGCTGCGCAGGCAGCGGCAAGGTGGGCGACAACTGCATGATTGCCGGGCAAGTGGGCATTGTCGGCCACATCAAAGTGGGCGACCGTGTCACCATTGCTGCCCAGTCGGGGGTCACCCGCAACATTGGCGACGACGCCGTTGTGCTCGGCTCCCCCGCCATGCCGGCCGACAGGCAGAAGAAGATCTTCGTCATGCAGCGCAAACTGGAGGAGATGTACAACGACATCCAGGAGCTGAAGAAAACGATTAACGAGAGGTAAAAGGCGGTAAGCTCGTCCATTTCAAAACCCTAATGTCCCACTGAAGAGATGAAGGCTTGGCGGATACTGTTGTTTATGGCTGTGGTTATTGCCATGCTGGCGGGAGTGTGCTACCTCTTTCCGCAGGGGCGTTGGCATATCGGCACGGTGAATCTCCGTTTCCCCACGCTCACCAAGATACTCAATCCGCAGCACGAACTCGATGTGGAGGCCTACCTCCGCCAACAGGACTCGCTGGCTGCCATGCTCGACTCGTTGCAGGACTCCATGGCCTGCTACCAACGGCAGCTCGACAGTAGCGACATCCGCTTCTGGTTCCCCGACGACGACAACCGTTTCTTCGACACCCTCTTCGCCCAGCTGGAAAGGACGGGCAGGACGGGCCGCACGATCCGCATCGTACATTATGGCGACTCGCAGATTGAGATGGACCGCATGTCGGACCGTCTGCGGTCGCGGCTGCAGACCCTCTTCGGCGGCGGCGGTCCCGGTCTCGTGCCCTTTGCCACCCTCATCCCTTCCTATTCCGTCAGCACCTATGGCAGCGGTGCGTTGGTGCGCCAGTCGCCTTTCGGCGACAGCATCGTGGTGCGCGCGGGCGGCAACTACGGCCCTATGGTGCAGGATTTCCATGTGGCGGGCTCGGCCACCAGCAGCATCAGGGCCACCACCCACAGGAATCGCGACAGTAGGCTCGCCCGTTTCGGCCGGGTGGGTCTGCTCTTCTGCAACCGTCCGGGTCCGCTGCATGCCACGCTGAGGGCGGGTGGCTACACTGCCGAGCAGGAGGACACCACTGCGGGTGTTCACCTCTTCGACTGGCTGCTGGACACCACGGCCACCGAGCTGCGCATCGCGGTACAAGGGGCTGCGGACATCTACGGCGTGATGGTGGACAACGGTCCCGGTGTGGCGGTGGACAACATCCCCATGCGCGGATGCTCCGGCCACCAGTTCTCGCAGATCAACCGCGACCAGCTGACGCAGGCCTACGCCCTGATGGACGTGGGGCTCATCATCCTCCAGTTCGGCGGCAACTCCGTCCCCTATCTCAGCAACGACCGCTCGATACAGGCTTACGCCAACGAGATGGGCAGACAGATAGACCGTCTGCACCAATGCTGCCCCGGGGCACGGATACTCTTCATCGGTCCGTCGGACATGAGCAGGCGTACCGAAGAGGGCGACCTCTACTCCTATTCCTGGATTCCCCGCGTGGTGGAGGCGCTGCGCGAGGCCGTCTGCGCCCATGGGGCGGCCTACTGGAGCATCTACGATGCCATGGGCGGCGCCAACTCGATGTCGGCTTGGGTGAACCAGGGGTTGGGAAGCGGCGACTATATTCATTTCTCCCAACGGGGCGCCGACGTGATGGGCGACCGCTTGGCTACAGCGTTTGAAAATATGTACACACTCTATAAAATGAGACGGAACACCACCGTCGGCACAGTAAGGGAGGTGGCCGATGCTGAATAACACCGCTCGCCGCACCCTCCGCCATTCGCTCATCCTCGCGGCCCTCTGGCTTGGGGCCACGGGATGCCAGGGGCAGAACGCCTATCCCTTTATCCACAAAGAGGCCAATGTGCTGCACTACGACAGCAGCTCCTCCACCCTGCTCCATTTCTTCAACAAATGGAACCGCGTGGCCGCCACCGGCCAGGGCACCGTGAACATCATCCACATCGGCGGCTCGCACGTGCAGGCCGGTGTATTCCCCAACCAGGTGCGCACACACATTATGCAGCAATACCCCAACCTGGTAGGGGGTCGCGGCATGATATTCCCCTATTCGGCGGCAGCCAAGTGCAACAATCCCGACGACTATAAGGTACACTGCAAGGAGAAGGTCATCCTCACCCGCAACGTCTACAAGGAGCCCGAATACCCCATGGGGCTCTGCGGCATCTCCATCACTGCCAAGGACACCGCCACCCGCATCCAGCTGCTTGCCGCCGACAAGGCCATCGACTACGGCGTGCGCCACATCGTGGTGCTGGGTTCCTCGCCCCAAGGCGTCATCCCCTTGCTGAGCTATGAGGGGCGCGACATCGCTCCCTCCTATATCGACTCCACGACCCACCGCTTTGTCTTCAACCTGCGGCAATCGACCGACTCGTTCGACATCATCCTGCCCTGCACCCCAGGGCAGACCTTCACCCTCACGGGGGTCTGTCTCGGCAACCGCCAGCCGGGGTTCTCATACCATTCCATCGGTGTGAACGGCGCCGCCGTCCCCGACTACCTGAAATGCCCCCTCGCCGACGATCTGCGGCTGCTGCGGCCTGACCTCGTCATCTTCGGCATCGGCATCAACGATGCCCACGAAAAGGACTTCGACACCGTTGCTTTCAAAAACAACTATCTGGCCCTGTGCGACTCGATTCGCAAGGTCAATCCCAAGTGCGCCTTCATCTTTGTGACCAACAACGACAGCTACCGCAAAGCCCGCCGCCGCTATACGGTCAACACCAACGGTCCCCTCGCCCGCGAGGTGTTCTACCGCCTGGCTGCGTTGACCGGCGGTGCCGTGTGGGACCAGTTCGAGATTATGGGCGGACTGAAATCCATGGAGAAATGGCAAAAAGCCGGTCTTGCACAGAAGGACAAAGTCCACTTCACCCGTGCCGGCTACCGGCTGGTGGGCGACATGCTCTACGAGGCGCTCTACAACGAAATCGCCCGCCAACCGCAGCTTCCCCCTTCGTCCACCCCTAAATCATCCAAACGCTAACCCTTCCGCCAATCCGTGAACGACCTCCTCACATACCTCACCCACCTCTTCGCCTTCGACTCGGAGCATCCGCTGCTCTTCACCCAATTCCATTTCTGGGCCTTCTTCTTCATCGTCTACACCCTCTTCTGCCTCATCGTGTCGCTGGGGCGCAAAGGCCGCCAGATGGGCAAAGGCCGTCGGCTGTGGCGCAACGGCTATCTGTTCCTGGTGAGCCTCTTTTTCTACTACAAGACATCAGGCCTCTATGTCGGTCTGCTCATCTTTGCAACCATCGTGGGCTATTTCCTTGGCATGCGCTTTGCCCACCTGGCCAACCGCGAAGCCACAAGCGGCACCAGTACCGCCAAGCGCCGCCGTGCCCTGATGATTGCGGGCGTGGTGGTCAATCTGGGCGTGCTGTGCTATTTCAAATACGCCTACTTCTTCACCGACATCTTCAACACCATCGCCTCCACCCACTACTCCATAGCCAACGCCATCATCCTGCCTGTCGGCATCAGCTTCTTCACCTTCCAGAACATCAGCTATATTGTCGATGTGTACAAAGGCAAAGTGCGCCATGCCGACAATATCCTCGACTTTGGTTTCTACACCACTTTCTTCCCCCAGCTTGTGGCGGGTCCCATCGTCCGTGCCGACCAGTTCATCCCCCAGCTCTACAAACCCTTCTTCCTCGGCCGACGCCAGTTCGGCATCGCCATCTTCTGGATTCTCAACGGCCTCTGCAAAAAGCTTATCCTCAGCGACTGGCTGGCCGTCTCGTTTGTCGACCGTGTGTTTGAGAACCCCCTGCTGTACACCTCGTTCGAAAACTTCTCCGCCCTGCTGCTCTACTCCTTGCAGGTATATGCCGACTTCTCCGGCTATACCGATATTGCCATCGGCGTGGCCATGCTCATGGGCTTCTACCTGCCTCTCAACTTCAACTCGCCTTACAAGGCCACCAACGCCGCCGGATTCTGGAAACGCTGGCATATCTCCCTCAGCAACTGGCTGAAGGATTACCTCTACATCCCCCTGGGCGGCAACCGCAACGCCACTCCCGCCACCTATATCATCCCGGCGGTGATGCTCGTTGTGGTGCTCCTCATGGCCAAGAGCCTCTGGCTCACCCTTGTCGCTGCCTTTGCCGTGTCGCTGCTGGTGCTGCTCTATGCCGCCTCGCCCGAACGCAAACGCGAGTTCGACACCAACCTGAACAATTTCGACACCATGCTCCTTGGCGGCATGTGGCACGGTGCCTCCTTCAACTTCATCACCTGGGGCGCCCTCAACGGCATCGGCATCTTGGTGTACAAGTGGTGGAAAACCAAAACTCCCGCTGCCCGCATCCTCACCGTCATCCTCGTCTACCTTGCCGTGAAATGCCTCTACCATTGGTTCCCCATTCCGGTTCTCAGCATGTTCCACTTCGCCTTCCTGGTAGTGGCTGTGGCCATCATCCTGCTCAATGTGGTGCCCCTGCTGTGGGGTGGCAAATACCGTCCCTCACGATTCAAAGGCGGACTGGTCACCGTGTGGAACACCCTGCTCACTTTCTTCTTCATCAGCTTCACGCGTCTCTTTTTCCGCAGCGGTTCCAACCTCGACCCCGCCGAGGCCAACGAGACCGCCTGGCGTACCGCCACCCAGATGGTGGAGCGTATCGGCGGGCAATGGAACTGGAGCCAAGTCCCCGCCATCCTCGACAACTACGCGCCTGTCTTCATCGTTTTCCTTATCGGCATGATCATCCACTGGCTGCCCGACCGCTTCAAACGGCGCTACCGCCTCTGGTTCGCCTCCATGCCCGTGTGGCTGATGGCCGTGGTGGCTGTGGCGACAGTGTTTGTGGCCTACCAGTTCATCACCGCCGACCTCCAGCCTTTCATCTATTTCCAATTTTAAACGCACCTGTCCATGAACGCCTCCCGCCACCCCGTCTCGCTGCTGCGCCTGCTCAACAACCTGTTGCTGGTGTATCTGCTCTACATGCTCTGCCGCGTGGTGTACATCTGCGAGTTCTGGGACCTTTGCTCCGAGGGGTGGCAACGCCTCAGCATAGGCAGTCTGCTGGTGGGCGGCCTTCGGTTCGACACCTCTGCCATCCTCTATACCAACACCCTCTACATCCTGCTGGTGCTCCTCCCCCTGCCGCGCAAACTGACGGCTGGCCACGTCTGGCGTACCGTCCTCAAAGTGCTTTATGTGGTGGTCAACGCCCTCATGCTTGTGCTCAACCTGGTCGACACCGTCTACTCCCGCTACAGCGGACGGCGCACCACCTGGACCTTCTTCTCCGAGTTCAGCAACGAAGGCAACTTGGCCGACATCGTGGGGGTGGAGATACTTCACCACTGGTATCTTGTCCTCATCGGTCTGGCCTTCATCGCCGCCCTCGTGCTGCTCTACCGCCATCCCTACAACAGCCCCTCGCCGCGACCCCTCCGCAGTTGGCAGTACCTGCTCATCTCCTTCGGCTGTGTGCTGCTGTATGCCCCACTGGCGGTGATAGGTATGCGCGGCGGTGCCTCCACGGCCATCCGTCCCATCACCATCAGCAACGCCAACCAGTATGTCAACCGTCCCGACGAGGCAGCCATCGTGCTCAACACTCCCTTCTCCCTGCTGCGCACCATGGGCAAGACCACCTTCACCGACCCTGAGTACTTCCCCGACGACCGTCTCGACGCCATCTACAGCCCCCTACACCTCCCCTGCGACGCTGGAGCCGACTCCCTGACACACTCACCAAACATCGTCGTCATCATTCTCGAGAGCTTCGGTCAGGAATACTTCGGTGCATACAACGACTATCCCGGCTATACCCCCTTCCTCGACTCGCTCATCGCCCACAGCCTCACCTTCCGCCATTCCTACGCCAACGGCCGCAAGAGCATCGACGGTATGCCCTCCATCCTCTCCGGCATACCCATGTTTGTCGAACCCTTCTTTGTCACCGGCTACTCGCTCAACAACGTCAGCGGCATTGCCGGCGAGCTGTCGCACCAAGGCTACACCACCGCCTTCTTCCACGGTGCCGAAAACGGCTCGATGGGCTTCCAGGCCTTTGCCCGCACCTCTGGTTTCCAGCACTACTATGGCCGTACCGAGTACGAAGCCGACAGCCGTTTCGGCGGAGCCGACGATTTCGACGGCACCTGGGCCATCTGGGACGAGGAGTTCATGCAATACTACGCCGCCGTCATGGA
>JAEEGL016519842.1_pt1 | contig 32671 bp, 22 predicted proteins | sample 9134231 | NCBI WGS metagenome assembly JAEEGL01 (sample SAMN16246548, study PRJNA631951) | gut metagenome | biome: gut microbiome; feature: rumen; material: fiber-attached | host: Bos | place: Iran: Karaj | collected 2018-10
CATATGGCTACTGGGAAATCTATGGAAGTGATTCTACTGTCATGGTAGATCTGTCCAACGCAGGTAAAATTGATCATGTAGCAGGTGAGTATGCTATCTCGGCACTCGACCCTGAGTATTCTTACATCAAGACCCAAACTGACTCGATTTGGTTCCTTCAAGGTAGCATTACTTTGACCGTTGAAGACGGTGGTAAGAAAGTAATTGCTAAGGGTGAGGTCCTTGGTTCTGATAGCTTGACCTACAAGCTGAATATTGTTTACACTGAGCCGACTGCGCAGAAGACCAAGAATGTTAATATCCCTGATGCAATCTACGAGGGATCCTACGCTGATTATGGATTGTACGGTGTTTATGGTAAATCAGCAGATGATATCTTAGTTCAGTTGTTTATCTGGGGTGAGGAGTTCGACGGAACATTCACCGAAGATGACCTTGATGATATGGTATTCGGTAGCGGTATTTTGGATGGTGAAGAGATGGTTGAAATCTATGCTGCTGCAATAGAGGTTGAACCGGCTGCAGGTGGATCCTATGGCGTATCCGGAACTATCCTTGGTTACAACAACACACAGTACAATCTTAGTATGACTGCTACTCCAAAAGCTGGTGCATCCAAGCCGGCTAAGGTTGCTAAGGCATCGGCAAAAAGCATCAAATTCGCTGAACCAAGAAAAAAGATCAGCAAGTAATCAACTTGATGTGATATTCTAAAAGGGGCTGCCAATCGGCAGCTTCTTTTTTGTGGAAAAGATTTGCACATCTCAAAAAAATATATTACCTTTGCACCCATTTTTACATCACACATTACTACAACAATGAAAAAGATTATTTCTTTTGTGGCTGTTGCCGCTATTGCGCTTGGCTTCGCATCGTGCAAACCGGAAGTGGACAACACTATCGACGTTACCATCTCCACACTTGGTACAAGCAAAAATGTAACCTTTTGGGATGGAACAGTGAAACCATCCAAGTATGGTTTCTGGGAACTCAATGCCGCAGATACTACTTATGCCGTTAAGTTGCGCAATTCCGGAAAACTTATTAATGTAGTGGCTGGAGAGTATGATGTAGCGAAACTGGATGACGAAAACTCGTATATTCTCAAATTGGCTGATTCGACCAAGATTCATTTTACTTCCGGTAAGATCACAGTCATCGAAGATGACGGCGGAGACAGGGTTATCGCTAAGGGCAAGGTTATCGGTTCGGATAACAATGCTTACAATCTGAGAATTGTGTTCCAGGCACCTTATGCTTTTGAGACCAAGGAGATTACGGCTTAAAATGCTATTGTTGACGAGAGCATGGCTTCTGCCTACAAACTTTTCGGTGTCTATGGCGGAACATCTGATGCAAAGTATTATACACAGCTTTACTGGTATGGTGATACTATCACCGGCACATACTATCGTTGTGATCTGGAAGAACAGTTCTGCGGTATCAACGAGTTGGACGGTGATATCAGTTTGGACGGCTCTGATATCTATAGTGCCAATCTTTCGGTGCAAGTAGATTCAAGTAAAGTTTATTACACAATTGTTGGAAGTGTATTATGCTATAACAATACGCTCTACAAGATCGATATGAAGGCTCTGAGAGCTCCGAGACCATGACCTGTAAAAGAGGAAGTAATTAAGTAATATTCGGACGGAATTTTGTATCTTTCCAAAAGAGAGGTTGTCGCGCGATTGACAACCTCTCTTTTATGTGTAGAGCAATAGAACATCGACCTGTTGAAAACTCACAAAAAGAACAATTGTATTCTGTTGATAACTTTTTATTTTGGAAAACTTTTTGTATTCTCAAAAATCATAAAACACACATAATGAGATGGATATATTTTTGTTTTGGATAACTTTTAAAAATTGATTGCAAATTTTCTTGTCAAAAAGTTTGCACAATTAAAAAAAATGCATTACCTTTGCACTCGATTTCCCGAGTTATCGAAATACCAACTTACTCTCGGATTTTATCGAGTCGTTATCGTCCCGTTATCCTCTCGTATTTGTCTCGTGAGTAAGTGATCAGAAATGCAGAAGCAGTCTAAAAAATGCGTTAGTTGTTCTTCTGCACGGAAATCGTGTTGTTTATATTGAGGTAAGAAAATTTTTATAACAAATATATTATGGAAACATACATCATCAAGCGCGATGGCAAAAAGGAGTTATTCGCCATCGACAAGATCAAAAATGCCATTTCCAAGGCGTTCTTGGCAGTAGGAGCATTTGCAACAGAGGAAACTCTGACAAACGTTCTTTCGCATTTGCGAGTTAACGGCGAGACTTCCGTAGAGGAGATTCAAAACCAAGTGGAGGTTGCTTTGATGACCGAAGGATACTATCAGGTGGCAAAGGCGTATATGATATATCGCTATCAGCACACAGAGGATCGTGATACCCAACGTCGTTTGGATTTCATGATGAACTATGTGCAGGCCAGCAATGCGGCAGAAGGTAGTAAATTCGACGCAAACGCAAACGTAGAGCATAAGAATATTGCTACGTTGATTGGAGAGTTGCCTAAGCAGGGCTTTATCCGTCTGAACCGCCGTCTGCTGACCGAGCGTATCAAGACTATGTTCGGCAAAGAGCTGGCAGATCGCTATATGCAATTGCTTACCCAGCACTTCATCTATAAGAACGATGAGACCAACTTGGCAAACTATTGTGCATCTATTACGATGTATCCGTGGCTGATTGGCGGAACCAAATCTATCGGTGGTAACGCAACTCCTCCTCACAACCTGAAGTCGTTCTGCGGCGGATTTATCAACATGGTGTTCATGGTTTCGTCCATGCTCTCAGGTGCGTGCGCTACGCCCGAGTTCCTTATGTATATGAACTATTTCATTGAATTGGAGTTCGGTCCTGATTACTACAAACGTGCTGACGAGGTGGTAGATATGAGTCTGAAACGTCGTACTATCGACAAGATTATCACCGATTGTTTCCAACAAGTTGTATACAGCCTCAATCAACCGTCAGGTGCACGTAACTTCCAGTCGGTATTCTGGAATATCAGCTACTATGACCGCTATTATTTCGAGTCGTTGTTCGGCAACTTCTATTTCCCGAACGGAGAACAGCCGCACTGGGATAGCCTCGACTGGTTGCAGCGCCGTTTCATGCGTTGGTTCAACGACGAGCGTACCCGTTGCGTTTTGACTTTCCCGGTTGAGACCATGGCTCTGCTCGCTGAGAACGGCGATGTCAAGGACAAAGAGTACGGCGATTTCACCGCAGAAATGTATGCTGCCGGACATTCGTTCTTTACCTATATCTCGGACAACGCAGACTCACTCTCCAGTTGCTGCCGTCTGCGCAATGAGATTACCGACAACGGCTTCAGTTACACACTGGGTGCCGGTGGTGTATCTACCGGTTCTAAATCCGTGCTGACCATCAACCTGAACCGTGCTATCCAATACGCTGTGCGCAACAATATTCCGTATCAGTCGTACGTAGAAGATATTGTTGACCTGATGCACAAAGTGCAGTTGGCTTACAACGAGAACCTGAAGAACCTGCAAGAGAAAGGTATGTTGCCACTGTTCGATGCCGGATATATCAACATTGGCCGTCAGTACCTCACCATCGGTGTTAACGGTTTGGTTGAGGCTGCTGAATTCCTCGGTATTGAGATCAAAGACTCGCCTGAATATGCCCACTTTGTTCAAGAAGTGCTGGGTATCATCGAGAAGAAGAACAAACAGTTCCGTACTAAGGATGTGATGTTCAACTGCGAAATGATTCCTGCAGAGAACGTAGGTGTAAAACACGCCAAGTGGGATAAGGAAGACGGATATATTGTTCCGCGCGACTGCTACAACAGCTATTTCTACAAAGTAGAAGATACAACCATCAATGTGCTTGATCGCTTCCGTCTGCACGGCAAGCAGTATATCGAGCACCTCACCGGTGGATCGGCACTACACTGCAACCTGGAGGAGCATTTGTCCAAGGAGCAGTACCGTCAGTTGCTGCGTGTTGCTGCTCAGGAGGGATGTAACTACTTCACTTTCAATATCCCGAACACAATATGCAACGACTGCGGTCATATTGACAAACGTTATCTAAAGGAGTGCCCGCATTGCCACTCTAAGAATGTGGACTACCTGACACGTGTCATCGGTTATATGAAGCGTGTAAGCAACTTCTCTGAGGCTCGTCAGAAAGAAGCAGCACAACGCTACTATGCAGAACCGTCCAAAGCGCCGAAATGCTCAAAATAGCATCGTTTGATATCGTTTTTCAAGAGATTCCCGGAGAGGTGACGCTTGCGCTCAACCTCTCCGGTTGTCCTTGTCACTGCAAGGGTTGCCATAGCCCGCATTTATGGGAAGATATAGGTGAACCGTTGACTACAGAACTGCTGGATGGTTTGCTTGACCGATACGGCAGCCAGATAACATGTGTTTGTTTCATGGGCGGAGATCAAGCTCCCGAAGAGGTTTCCCAATGGGCTAAGCGTGTTCACCAATTATCCTTCCGTTCGTCGCCGCTGCGCACAGCATGGTACTCCGGACGAATGAATATGCCCGAATCAGGAGCTTTTGATTATGTCAAACTAGGACCGTACGTAGAAGCACTTGGTGGCTTGAAAAGCGAAAAAACCAACCAGCGTCTCTACAAACGAGTAGGGAATGAGTGGCAGGATATTACTTCTTCTTTTTGGAAGAAAACGCTATAATCACAATCTTTTAATATTGGAACACAATAAACCCCGCGAATTGCTCGCGGGGCTTATTGTTGTTAGTAGATCAGCACTTTGTGACTTGATACTTTTTCACCCTGACGTGCTCGTATGAAGTATATTCCACAAACGAGTGGTAGTGTAACTTTTGTCTCGCCTTCTTCGAATGTGCCGGTTGAGATGAACTTTCCTGTAGATGAATAGAGCTCATATTCACCTTGAATCAATGCATCAATGGTAACTACAGGCATATGTCTTGGCGCTTGAGTCGGATAGACAATAATCGGGTTCACGTAAACATCCGGATTTGGGTCAACGATAGTGAGCGGGCAACTCGGGATGAAGTAGTTTTCTCCGGCGCGCATAGCCTTCATAACGACTTGGTCGCCTGCATGCAGTTGTTTGCTATACAGATAGCCGGCTCCGTTATTTGGTTGCAGCACATCGTTCACATACCATTCTGTTTGTGCGAACTCGTAACCTCCGTTATAATCAGCCTTGAGCGGAGCGACTACATCACCCCAGTTTTGCTCAATAATCCAACTCGGGTACTTGACAAGCACGCGGATACTATCGGAGCGACTGAGACCGCAAACGCCATTATCGAGTACAAGACGCATGGTATAGTAGTCCGGACGAACATAATACGGATGGTTCTGGTAAACGACACTTGCGAACTGCGGCAAATCAACGTGAACAAGCATGTCTTCCTTGAATGCCTCATTGATGACATCCTCAAATCCTTCTCGTTTAGCAAGAGCATCAAAGTAGATGCTGTAATGTGTCGGCCGTTGTCCTGCGTACTCGAAGGATATGTCAAAGCCGTCGCCGTCTGCGCATGCATCGCTAGCGCGAGCCGAAGTGATCGTAGTCGGGTGGGCAATACTCAGTTGCAGCGAATAGATAGCCGATATGTTAGCCTCGAGTTGGCGTACTGTATCGGTATAATATCCTTCGGTGTCATATACATTGCCACGCCAGGTGTAAGCCTGTCCTTCGCAGATAATCACTTCCTCTGTAGCCGGGCGTTGGGTCTCTACTACATTCAGGCGTAGCGTGTATGTGCTGTCGCAATCGAGGTGCGTAGGCCATGTGCGATCGTATGTACCGGCAGAAGTATACGTGCGGCCCATCCATGTGTACGACTCATAGTCCGTGATCGTAGCATCCTGAATGAAATGGTACGACGGATTGACTGTCAAATCGAGGTGTAGGATACTATCGCAACCTTCTTTTGTCTTGAGCGTGAAGTCATAGTGTCCGCCGCGTGTGATGGACCTGCCGGCAAAGACAGCAGTATCACCATCGCAGATAGTCATGCGTTCGGTTGGTAGATCATATGCCGGTGAATCATATATCTCTACTCGGTAGAGACTATCCATCGCTCCGCTCACCTTAGAGCGACGCGGGAAGGTATACAAACCGGCCTGCGTGATTACTTCACCGTCAATCTTAATCTCCGAACCCGGACACAACGGCATCGGGTACCATGGCGACAAGTGCTTAGCTATCACAATCTGGAAGCGAACGATACTATCGCAACCATATTGGTTCCTCAGCGAATCAACATAGACGGTGTCTCCCTTCGGATACATTTGCCCATCACGGAAATATGGCAACTCGTCAGATGAGATATATGCTGTCGGAGCAATTGTGACTGATGCCGGGCGGTTGGAAACATCAATGGTGTAAATTGTATCACCATGCTCTGTAGGATGTTCGTAGTGTCCTGCGCCTACTAATCTTCCGAAGAAATCGTAGTAACTACCGCGGCAAATCTCCACATTCTGATGTATTTCAGTCACACGTTTTGAGTTGACAACAATCTGATAGATACTATCACAACCGTGGATTGATATCAGCGTGTCGTAATACGTACCCGGTTGAGAGATATCAATGCCATGTATCTTGGTCTCGTAACCAGGCACAATCTCCTGTTTCTCCTTGATGAAGTACGAATCGTGAACATTCACACGGATGTGGTAAACACTATCAAATCCGTAGCGAGTGGTCAAGAGACTATCGGTGTACAAACCGGATTTGGAGATCTCCTTACCATGCCAATGGATAGTATCCGGCTTACATAGATCAACGGAGTCGAAGAAGAAGTATGACGGATGTACCACCAGGTGGAGGTAATGTATACTGTCGCATCCAAACTTAGTGGTGTCTGAGTATACATAGTCGCCACCCTTCTTGAGTATACGGCCATTGAAGTCAAAGGTCTGCTTATCGGATATGTGTACCGTGTCCTCGCGAGAGAATGTCGGATGAACACGAATGATATATCGTATGATAGAGTCGCAACCCAACAACGAAGGAATCGTATCAGCGAAGATGGTATCTTTGCGGTACTCTCGACCTTTGTACAAGTAGGTGTTTCCTTGACACAAGTTGATTACTCGTTCGTCACGTTTGGTCGGATGAACAATCAGGTGCAAAGTGGTGACTACGTGTGACGAGTCAGTCCATGTTGTACGCAGATCGTAGTCTCCCGTTTCGTTGTACGGTATACCGTGCCATATGTACGGCAGCTCATTGTCGCATATGATGGCGGTCGTGTCGCGATGTACCTCTCTGAGAACAGACAGGACGAGTTCGTGTGTATTGTAGCAATGGTTGCCGTTATCCACTCTGTGCGTGTACGTACCCGCGGTCTTGTAGTAGGTGCCGTAGAAGAGTATTGAGTCTCCTTCGAAGATAGTCTTTTGTTCACGCTGGAAGGATACCGGAATAATGGTGAGGTTGAGTTTGACAATACTGTCGCAACCATTAGCCGCAACCAGAGTATCGCGATATTCGCCTTGTATATTCAGGTTCTGTCCCTTGAATTGGTAGAATCCGTCGCTACAGATTGTGCGTGAAATAGTTGTATCCTTCGGTTGGTTGACAATCAGTTTCATGCCATAGTACATGCGCACGCCGTTGACATAGGTAGTGTCATTGCGATAGATACCGGCAGAGTATAGTGGCGTAACCATTCCATTCCACTTGTTAACCCATTGATATGGCAGGTCATACGAGCAAACCGTAACCGTGGTATCCACAGCCGGATGAACAATCACTTTGAGGACCGTAGTGCTATCGCAACCGGAAGGAGTCTGACCTTTCTGTGTGTAGATAGTATCTTCCGTAAAGATTTGACCATACAGACTCAAGGTTTGGCCTTCGATGATGTGCTCCTCGCGGTAATGGTAGTATGGTTTGTTAACTTTCAGAATCAGGGTGATGATTGAGTCACAACCCTTATCCGTCGTCAATGTGTCTCGGTATGTACCGGCAACCTTCAGATCTTGACCTGCAAAGGTGTAGAAGTTACGGTCGCTCTCGCATATACTATCATAGATAGTAGTGAAGACAGGCTCGTTAATAACAAGTTTCAAACCGTAGAACATACGTTCGCCGTTGACATAAGTTGTGTCGTTGCGGTATATGCCGGCAGCGCGGAGTTCGTTGACTTGTCCATTCCACTTGTTAACCCAACGATATGGCAGATCGTATGAGCAAACTGAAACTATTGTATCCACAGCCGGATGAACGATCACTTTGAGAACCGTAGTACTATCGCAACCCGAAGGAGTCTGACCCTTGTGAGTAATGATAGTGTCGCGGGTGATGAGTTCTCCGTTATAGCTGAAGTTTTGACCTTCCACTATATGCTCTTCGCGGTAGTTGTAGTACGGCTTGTTGACTGTCAGAATGAGCGTAACGATAGAGTCGCATCCGTTAGCAGCTACCAGCGTATCGCGGTAAGTACCGCCTACGGACAGATTCTCTCCATTGAAGGTGAAGAAGTTACCGTCCTTCTCGCATATACTATCGCGGATAATGGTATTCTTTACTTGCAGTACATTAACAACGCGTACGTAGGTGCTATCGTAGCCTTCTTTTGTTTGCAGGTGTTTGTAGTATGTGTCACTATTGTATATTCCCTCTTTGAATACCGCAGAATGATCTGCATTGTACCATGTGTATGGTGTCTCATTCGAGCAGATAGTAACAGTATCGCGGAAGTAATATGTCGGGTGGATGCGCAAACTGAGGCTATCGATACTATCACAACCGGTAGTGGTAGTGAAATGATATGCATATTCTCCTGCAGCTTTCAATTGTTCGGAAGCAATCAGCGTACCGGCTTGCCAGTGTTCCCATGTATATGGTGTATCCACGTCGGCAATGTCAACCGATTGGTGACGATGGTATGTCGGGAATACATTAAGGCGCAACTCGATGATACTATCGCAACCGTATTGAACACTAGTCAGCGTATCGTAGTATATACCCTGGTTGGTCAGGAAGCGTGGTTGGTTGAGTTTGCTCAAACCGAAACGCAAAGAATCTCCCATACACAATGTGTCAACGATAGTGGTACGCAGAATCGGTAGCACGTCAATGTGACGCACGAGCGTGCTATCATATCCGTCATGAGTTTGCAGATGCTTGGTGTAGTCTCCACTGGTGTAGATATCCTTGATGCCTTCCCATTCGTATGGTGTTTGGTCTGCGCATATTGTTATCGTATCACGATACAGATATGTTTGATGAACGCGCAGGCTGAGGCTATCGATACTATCACAACCTGTTGATGCACTGAAGTGGTATGCATATTCACCTGATGCATCGAGTTGCTGACTACCAATCAACACACCGTCTTGCCAGTGCTCCCATGTGTATGGTACTTCGCTGCTGGAGATATGCTTTGTATCGTGGCGGCGATAAATCGGGAATGCATTGAGTCGCATCACAATTATCGAGTCGCATCCATTAGTCAAACGTGTCAGAGTGTCTTGGTAAACACCGGACTTTGACAAGAATCGCGGCATATGCATACGCGTCAGGCCGAAGCGTATCGAATCACCTTCGCATATATTCGAATCAAGATAAGTAACGGTGACCTCATTGTAGTGGACATACAGATCATAGATGCTATCTAATTTGATTCGTGTCTGCAGCGTGTCATAGTAGTGTATGTCTTGGTCTGCATCCGGAGCGGTGTAGGTCTGCTGATATCCGTCAGCCCAGTTGTGCTTCAGAGTAGATTTAGCAAGAGCACAAATGGTGATCGTATCGCAGAATACATGTGTTTGGTGAACCGATATGTGCAAACTATCAACACTATCGCAACCATGGATGCTCGGCATCAGGAAACGATATTCTCCGGCAGCGCGAATGGTGTCGGTCGCATCCTTGAGTGTGCCATTCTCCCACCATGTATGTGTCCAATAATATGGTATCTCGCGGTCCGTAATCATTACCGACTTATGCGTTGCCGGAATGCGGTTGCGAACGTAGAGATGCAGGATCAAGATGCTGTCGCAGAGGTTTGTTCCTGGTACGGTGTCATAGTAGATACCGGCAGTATTGAGATAACGCTCTGTGGTAGTCGTTCCGTTGTGAATGTCAAATCGCAGTGATGTGCCTTCACATATCGTGTCGTACAAATGAATGATCGGTATAAGACGAGTGGTGACATACAGATCATAAATGCTGTCACGACGGTCATGTGTCTTCAGCGAATCAATAACATGGAAAACAGAGTCGCGGCTGCCGGCATTGAATTCGCTGACATAACCGGTATTCCATCTGTATGTTAAGCGCTCCTTGTCTTTTGCGCATACATCTATTGAGTCGCGGAAGTAATATGCTGTGTCAACGAACAAATGCAGTGTATATGTCAGTCGGCACGGCTCACCCAATGTATTAATCTCTTTGGCTGGACCGATAGAATCGTAAGCGCCCGTATAGTAACGCCATGCGCTGCCCCACCAGATAGAGTCGCCCATCAGGATATGTGCAGTTGTGTCTTTTTGTTCCGGATGAACAAACTTGATTGTCCAACGGGTGATACTATCGCACAGATAACCGCGGTCATTGTGCATATAACCATGTTGTACATCCATCCATGCCGAACTTGTTTGAACCGTGTCGTAATAGATGGTGTCCTTCTTTATCCACGTAGTCTTAGGCCAGAAGAGTTGTACCGAATCGCCTTCGCACAGGTAGTATGTGGTATCTTTCGGTTGCTTCTGTCTCGGACGAACAATGATGTGGTGGTAGTAACTGCTGTCACAGTTATATACGATTGTGTCGCTGTGGTATTGTACACCGTTCCATTTACCTTGCCATATGCCGGCGTACTGACCGCCATTTGCAGCGGCAAAGGTCGGGTTGACCAGATTACCCAATACAACAGGATTGTCCACTATGTCTTCTTCGCAACGGAAGGAAGAGTCGTTCTTCGCTAGAGAAGGAATGATACGTAGAGTTAGATTGATAGTAGAGTCGCATCCACAAGCAGTTGTGTCTCTCCATGTGTAGAATCCTTCTGCCCAGATCTCTGTCGGATTTTGACGACCCAAGATGTACGGCAATTCATGCTCGCATATCGTATCAATTATATTTATGCTATAAGTGGTGTCAACTTTGATATGCAAAGTATAGATGGTATCACACGCGATGAGTGTGTCTCTAACGACAGTGTCTCTCTGGTAGTTCTTGTCGTTGAAAGTCACACCTTGTGGTAGGCATCCACGCAATGAGATAGCTGTATCAACCGGTATCTTGACTGTCAAGTCAAGTGTATGGAATGATTTGATACGCCCGTCGTCATAATATGCAGTATCGTGCCATATACCGGAAGTGTAGATGTAATCTGTGTGTCCGCTGAACGGAGTCCACTGATACGGTGTATCACACTGGAAGATAGTGGTAACCTTGTAGTCATCCTCGATTACAATCAATTCGTTAATACTGTCGCAACCTGTGATCTGGCTGGTTTGTAGATCGGTGTATGTACCGCCACTCGTAATCTCTTGTCCGTTCCAGAAGAGTGTCGAATCCTTGCGTAGGATGACGGTCTTTGTGCGTCGCTTAACCGGGAATTGATAGATCTCGGTATAGATAACGCTATCGCAATTATTGCTTGAACGCAACATGGTTGTATCGCGATAGATGCTATCCGATCTTAGGTTGAAATAGCGTTTACCGTTGAGTTCTATATACTCGCCTTCACAGATGCTGATTTGTTGATACATTTCCTTAATCGGATAGATTGTCAAGGTCAGTTTGTAAATACTATCAAATCCGTTAACGGTGAGGTATTTATACTCATATGTCTTTGTTACACCCGGTTCGTGGGAGTGTTCTACATCAATCTTATCCTGCGGACCGTCCAACCAGAAGTACGGAGCTTCGTTCGCGCATATTGCAGTATCTTTTGTGAAGGTATAGGTAGGATAGGTGAATACGACTAACTCTTCGCGGTTGTAGCATCCTCCTTCTGCCAATTCTTCATAGCGATATGTGCCTGCATGATTAATCTTTTGCTCATGCCAGAATCGTGTGGTGTCATTGTCTGCAATCTTCAGCGTGTCGCTAACAAAAGATGCTGTATTGAAATGCAGGAATACCTTAACGATACTATCACAACCATGACGCGTAGTGAAATTAGTAATGATAGTGTCGTCCTTGGTGTAGTCCTGACCGTTATAACGAATCACACCGTTTTCGCTGCACGAGTAGATATGTCGCATAACAGTATCTATTCTCTCCGGCCAAACGGTTAGTTTCAATACGAAGATGGAGTCCGGAGTGGTTGGTGTTGATTCTACAGAATCCACATATGTACCCGAAGTATAGTAGAGATTACCTCTCCATTCGAATACATCACCATCGCATATCTCTTTGAGCGTAGTGAAAGTGTTCGAGTGCTGTGTGGCAGGAATCATTCCGACACCGATCTCGTATGTACTATCACAACCTGTAACGGTGGTATGCTGGTCGCGGAACAAGCCTTCGGTGTTAATACTCAGACCATGCCATTCCAGAACCTCACCTTGTGTGATAGTGGCGGTGTCGTGGTAGTAGTAACTCTGTGACTTGTCAAAGTTGATGCGAACAATACTATCGCAGCCATACTGAGTGGAGGTCAGTGTATCATAAACGACAACCGACTCGGTATAAGTCTTACCTTTCCAGATAACTTGGTTACAGAACTGTTCTGTGCGTGTAGTGCGAATAGCAGGTTTTACGGTCAGTTGCAGTTCATAGATGCTATCTTGGCCGGCAATTGTTTTGTAACGGTCAAAATAACTGGTTGTGGTGCCGACGCCTTGACGGCTCAGGTTGTTCCTGCCACGCCATGAGTAATCATCACCCTCGCAGATGGTTATTGTCTCAAGGAAATGATACTGGGTGTCGTCCAGAGTAAGAATGAGTCGATATGTTTCTTTACATCCTGTTTGCGAGTTGTCGTGATATCTGTTGTATGTACCGGCATCGCTGATTGTTACTGTTTCTTGTTGTCCCTCGTGACTGTAGATCCAGACATAATCGTCTTCTCCATCCCAAGTGGCATTTGTCACATGAACTTGTATCGGGTTCTTTAGGACGGTAATACGATATGTCGTGTCACAACTGTAGCGGTCAAAGTATGTTCCTGCATCCGAATAGGTCTTTCCGTTGAAACTAACGGTTTCTCCGTCGCAGATAGTCAACGTTTGACTCAATTCGTGAGACTCCAATACGGTCAGATGCAGACGATAGAGAATCTTGTTGTTTCCTTGTGTCTCTATACGTTCGTATGTCTTGGACTCGCGTCCGGTGATACCGTGCCAATACAGAACTTCGTTCGGGCATACTGTGGCGACTGTATCAATCGTATCCACATAGTCGGTGAATAGAACCAGGCGAACGATACTATCGCAACCAAATTGGTTGGTCAGCGTCAAGTCATAGATGCCCGGAACCGAGTATGTCTCTCCTGTTACAGACCATGTGTATTCTGTTGTTCCGTCTGTCAAATGAGGAGCCACCAAACTGGTGTCAATATCCATCACATTCAGAGTCAGTATAACAACTGAGTCGCAGCCGTCTTGATAGTATGTGTGTGTATATACACCCGGCTCGGTATATGTCATACCACCGAATGTCAAACTGTTACCGCGACAGATAGTCTTTTGAATGTTGGTAGCAGGAATATTCTTGACGGTCAGAATCAAACGATGGTAAATACTATCGTTGTTCCCGTCCTTGGTCTTCTCAATCTCCTGATACTGACCTTCTTGTGTGTAACGTCTGTTGCGCCAGTCATAGTAGTCGCCCGCGCATATGGTCGCGCGCGTTTCTTCTATTAGGTCGTGTTTGTTTGCTATTACAGTAACGATACTGTCACATCCGTTGGCTGTGGTGAAGATGAAATCGTGCGCTTCGCCCTGGTTGAACTGGTAACCGCGGTAGTAAACCGGGAATCTGACAAATTCAACCTGCTCTGTGGTATGCTTTATCGGATTGACGGTTAGTGTCAGGTGGTAGATGCTATCCATTCCGTTAGCGGTTTGCATCTCCTTGTAGAAATCGTAAACACCTGCATTCAACGAAGCGTATGTCTGACCATTGACAGGCCAAGTGTAATTGTCACCTTCGCATATGGTTGCATTTTGCTCAAAGTGGTAAGAACTGTTGTCTACAGTCAAAATCAGTCGATACAGATCGTTGCAGCCTGTGGTGTTGTTGTATTCCAGATGCGAATAGGTTCCGGCTGCGGTGATGACGGTGTCTTTTGTGGTTCCGTTGATAACTAACCGCCATGTGTATGCGTCATCACCGTTGAATGTCGCTTGCGTAACATACGTTGTTGACGGATTCTGAGAAACAGTTATGCGATAGATGGTATCGCAGTTGTATGCCACATCGTATGTTCCCGGCTGCGAATAGGTGTTTCCGTTGAAACCGACTGATTCGCCGGCACAGATAGAGAAGTATTTCTCTACTATCTTTTTGTTTAGACCTGTTACCTGCAGATCTAGGCGGAAGAGTATCTTGTCACCGTTTGCTTGTGTCTCTACGTTTTCGTAATGACCTGCGGTGTAGTAGCGTACGCCATGCCATTCGATGGAATCGCCGCTACATATGGTTGCAGCGGAATCAACGGTGTCCACATGGAATGCGGTCAGTACCAATCGAACGATACTGTCGCAACCAAGTGCATTCTGCATGATGGTATCGCAGGTGTAAGGCGTAGTATATGTTTTGCCGGTTACATCCCAAGTGAATGTCTGACCTTCATCGCGACGGAATACCTGAGTGGATACGTTGACGTCAGCAATGTTTAGGTGTAGCGAAACGATTGAATCACAGCCGTTTGACGCTATCAGGGTGTCATAATATACACCTCTCTCTGTCAGTTGTTTGCCACCGAAAACGATGTAGTTTCCGCGGCAGATGATGGTATCTCTCGAACCACCGATTACTGACGGCAGTACGGTCAGTTTCAAGCAATGATAGATGCTGTCATAGCGGCCGTTTTTGGTCTTCTCTGTCTCGTTGTATTCGCCTGCAACGGTGTAGCGCTGGCCGCGCCATTCGTAGTACGAACCTTGGCAGATAGTCTTTTCTTCGATGTCTCTGACGATGCGGCGTGTGGCTATGATAGTGATTATGCTGTCGCAACCCGAAGCGTTAGGAATGGTGTCATAATAGGTTCCTTCGTCCGGCATAGTTATTCCGCGATAGGAAACCGGGAAAGAGAAGAACGTAATGTGCTCCGTACTGCGACCGATAGGATTAACTGTCAGATGCAGAGTGTAAGTGCTGTCTTTGCCGGCGATAGTAACGTAATTGTCCACATAATCAAACGTTTGACCGATGTGTTGCGTGCCGAGATTAGTATGCCCGTGCCACTCGAAATCTTCGCCTTCACAGATGGTCCGGCTCTCTTCAAAATGATACTCGTTGCTATCCACCGTCAAGATGAGGCGATAGATATCCAGACAGCCTGCGGCATTCGGGAACGAATATTCGTATGTTCCGGCTTCCGTTTCCGGATAGGAGTGCGAGGTTCCGTCTTGGGTATCGAAATTCCAGTTGTATGTGTCCTTGCCGTTGAAGGTAGCATTGGTAATGTATACGGAGTTCGGCTGGCGTGATACGTTGACATAATAGGTCGTGTCGCACGTGTAATAGTCTTCGTACATACCCGGTTCGCTGTAGGTCTTGCCGTTGAATATGACGGACGTGCCTTCGCAGAATGTGAGTTGCTTGTTGATGACAACCTGTTTCTTGACGGTCAGATGAAGGATATATAATCGCTTGTCACCATTCGGAAGATCCACCAAGCGGGTGTAGTCGCGCGTAGCGTAGCCGACTATTCCATTCCATTCCAAGGAATCTCCCGGACAGATAGTAGCGCTATACTCAATGGTGTCAACATGTTGGGTCGTTAAGATCAATCTTGCTACCGAGTCACAGCCGAATCGGTTGATGAATGTGCGATCGTAAACACCTGTTTCTGTGAATGTTTCTCCATTCCATACGAACGAGTTACCGGCTGTTATAGTATGCGGGAAAATAGTCGTATCCGGCTTGACGACATTCAGTGAGAGTACTACTATAGAGTCACAACCGGACACCTTGAACGTGTCTCGGTGAATGCCGGTGGTTGTGTAGCGCTTACCTGCGAGAGAATAGTAACCACCGTTACATATCGTAGCGTTGGTGTATGTTACCGGGATGTTTCTTACCGTCAGGTGCAGTATGTGTGTGATACTGTCGCGAAGTCCGTCTTTGCTCATCTCCTGAACAGTATAGGTTGCTCCTTCGGTGAATCGCCATCCTTGCCAGTCATAGTATTCGCCCTCGCAAATAGAAGCATACTTCTCGTCCACAACATTTCGCTGGTTGACGGTGACATGATATATGCTGTCGCAACCGAGCGAGGAAATGTACGTTATATCTTGCGTACTCGGAAAATCAAATCGCATGTTGCGGTAGTAGAATGGGAAAGCGCTCTCATCCACTTCGATCATTTCGTTTTTCTCGAAGCGCGGAACTACGGTCAGGTGCAGCGCATAGATGCTATCGCGACCGTTTGCGGCATTGTGCTTGATTCTGTAGTCAGTATCCGAGGTATAGTAGGCTGTGCCTTCCCATACATAGGGCGCATCATCTTCGCAAATAGTAGTGTCTTTCACGATGTAGAAGGCTGTGGATGGGAAGCGTTCTGTTACTGTCAGCGTGTACGTACTGTCGCAGCCCGTGCGTGACTTGTATGTACGCTCGTATGTGCCGGGTTTGTTGATGGTCAGGTTGCGCCATACAAACGATTGTCCGGCCTCCAGCTCACGAGTTTCGCTGAAGTGGTAGGAAAAACCGAAATTGACAACATAAACGTGAATGCTGTCCTCGTTTGGGCTCGCCACCTTAATGGTATCTCGAATGATTGTGTCCTTGAAAACTTGGTTAATGCCGTCAAAAGATATCGTATCACCCGGACACAGGTTAAAATGTCGAATGTCAATAATACCGTTCGCTGCGTAACCATTTACCACAGCTGCGCACATCAACGTTGCGCAACACAATAGTGTATACAAGTGTTTTTTCATAATCGCGTAAGTCTTTTTTGTTCTCTCTTAGGTTTAGGTATATTAGTTGTAGCACATGCATCCATGGTGGAATCCCACGCGTGCCGTACGGCTACCTCCGATCAGGTAAGTCAGTTTCAGCCCCGTGAAGAACGGTACGGTGTGCGACGGGTGAGCAAAAGTGTTTACGTGAGGATTGATCATTACTTTGGTAGCATCCCACTTGCCGGGTTCTACCTCCGCGGTTAATTTGGTTTTCCATGTCTCGCCTTCACGGTCACGCAGCTGCGTGTTCAGTCCGTATTCGAAATAGAATGCTGCCTTCAGAATATGGCATATACGGCTCCGGGAAGGAACAAAAGAAAGAAGGTCGTATCCGATTTCGCCGACTATAGAAGCACCTACATTCAGATTGACGCGGTCGGTGCTCTCGTAGCTGTAGTCGGTATAGCCGTGCTCAGGCATATCTGCGAACGTCACCTGATATTCGTTGTTCGTTGCGCTCAGGTTAAATGTACCGTTGGTGCGAACGATAGGGTTGATGGCGTAACTCACTTTCACGCCACCGCCCACATGAAATCCACGAAAATAGTAACCTATCATAACAGGCACATCAACGTAGTTCCATTCCATATAGTCTGTCTGACTGACGAGGTAATGAAAAGTTGTCGGTTTGTTTTGTGTGTCCAGGCCCTCGTGATTGTCGATATACTCGTCCACTTCCAACGAAGAACGATGGAAAGTCAATTGTGCACCGACGCTGGTCCATAGACCGCTGTTGCGGAATTCATAGCCAAGGCCTACCGAACCACCGGTATCGCCATGTGGAGTAGAGTTAGGAAGTGATGTTTGTAGCATCGAATATCCGACGCTGCCACTGATGTAACCAAAATGGAAATTGTCTCCGTCTTCGAACGCACTACGATGTCTGGTCCAGGTCTGGGCACTTGCCCCAATAGCCACAATTAACACCAAAATGCAATAGAAAAGTCTCCGACTTGTTTGTCTTAGAAAAAAGTATCTCATGGTCTTGTGTTTATATTCAAAATTAAGTATTAGGTAACGTAACGCGCAACACGCTTGTGACGCGTATTTCTATATATAGAATAAATCAGGGGGCAAAATTACAAAAAAAAAATGAAACATGCAATTTTTTTAGAAAAAAAGTTAATTTTTTTTGCTATTTTTTTCCTTGATGTAGCAATTTTGGTACTTTTTTCAAAAAAAAACACGAAAGATTTGCACATGTCAAAAAAAAGCAGTACTTTTGCACCCGCTTTTGAAAAACGAAGCATTTGTACATCGTACTTTGTAACTTTGTACATCTCGCGAGCAATGCTCGCTCGATGGTGGTCTTAGCTCAGTTGGCAGAGCATCGGATTGTGGTTCCGAGTGTCGTGGGTTCGAGCCCCACATTCCACCCTTCAGACATCCTTCGGGATGTCTTTTTTTTGTTGTAGCCTGTACCTGCGGTACTTATTATCTGTTCGTCCAAGCGTATTTGTAAGCAAGCTTCCATACGCTTGTGCAAACCGCTAATATCCATACGGATTAGGCTACAATACAAAAAAAAATCGGTGGATGTGCGGGCTCTTAAACCCAGGTTCTTATCTCGCTGCGCTCGAACGATCTGCGCTTTGCGCTGTGCTCCGCCGCTTCGCTCTGTCGATCGGCGCAATGCGCCGTGCGAGCCCCACATTCCACCCCAAAAACAAGTCAGCAGCCTTTAGGGTTGCTGACTTTGTTTTTGTTGGAGTGTGTCTTGGCTCGAAGCCATTTTCATCGGGGTCCCCGAGAATTTAAATTCTTGGGGAGAGCGCAGCGCAAGGCGAAAATAACCGACTTGTCTGAAAACGGCTGCAAAATTACTGCTTTTATTAGAACTGACCAAAAGTTTGTAACGTATAAGTGAATTTTTTTGAGATTAGAAGCGGTATCGTTCCACTTTTTGCTTCTCCTCTTCGTTTTTATAGAACACGCGCATAAAGGTTGCCGGCATTATTCCTATTTCAGTAATCTTGCCTTGTTCATCATTCTTGACATAGAATCCCATATATCCGCCTTGCTCATCACGCGCGTTGGTAACCATTAAATACGGGTAGCCACCATTATAGACCATCATCGCAAAATGGTATTCGCGATAGGCTCGTTGCATGGCTGATAATTTGTTTTCGAGATAATCCAAATACTCGTCTTTTGAATGCATCTCTTTCATTGCATAGAAAGTGTGATAGTGCAGATCATCGTGCAAGTATTTGCGTACAGGCTCATTAGTGTACGTCGTATACGCTTCCTCCAATGCGCGCAAGAACTCTTCTTGCAGTTTGATTGATTCTTCTTTAGTTTTGATTTCCATAAAATGTGTTGTTAGTTTGGTCAAACGTCTTGAGGTTATGTGCGTTTCCATCGAGGTGGCCAAACATGCTATTTGCTATAGAACTAAGAGCAACTCCAGGCGTAAATTTATACAATTGCAACTTCTATGTTAAAACCATTTTGATGCAAGAGAGTTTCAATTTGTGCTTTTAATTCGTCTAAATTCTGATGTGTTCTTTTCGAGGCAATTAGTACCGCAATTAGACATTCATGAGGTAGTTGCCGAATTATATGCTGCTTTCCATTAGATCTCTCATATACTTTTTCTCCTTCTTGGGGATTGAGGACTAATCTCCACTCTTTTTCATCTTGCCATTTTGTCCTTTTAACCCTAAAACCATTCATGTGAATTACAAACTTAGCTGCTATATCTTCTATTGTTTTTCCAAAAACATTTGGGCAATTACTATCTGTATAAACACATGGCATGAATTCTACAATTCTTTGGAATATAGGTGTATTCCGTGAACTAAGTACGAGAATAATATTTCCGTAGTCATCTGCGGCATCTCTCATAAACTCTCTACTCTCAGAGAAACAAGAGATGAAAGTGGCTATTAAAGCATCTTTAGGTATAAATTTGTTTTCGTAAACCCATTTCAATTCATCTGGATCATTCCTCATCTGATCGCTACGAGTAATATGTAATTCGAGGTCTCCATTGTGATTGAAGATGATTCCCGTAAAACCATTAATATCTGTACAATGATAAATGCATGCGGGTAAATCGGTCCTATGTGCTTTGTGTTCTTGCGCCATAGTAGTTTAAATTATTCTTTTTCAAATATTTTATAACCGCGATAGATATAATAACGTCCCTTATGGTTCTTATTAGATAACATTGCCCATAAGTGAGTTTTTGAAACGCATAAAGGATGGTTCTTATCTACTTTTATGATTTCTGTTGGCTCTGCATTCTCATCCTCTATTGCCGGATATAAATTGTATTCGTCATAAAAGTAGTCTTTTATGTTATTAATGTCAGGGAAATCAATATTGTAACTTCCCATAGACCAGTGTTTTTCTTCTATCTTATACAATTTATGCATATATGAATCTCCTAACCCATGCTTTATTGCTTCGTTGATTTTATTATTCACATACCATCTATGTATGTAGTAGCACAAAAAGACAAATGCAATAATGCCAAGAATGGTCTCATAAGTATACTCATTTAGCAAATTTATTCCAGAGAATATCGCTTCTAATCCATAGAATATTGCGATTAGAATAAAGGCGATAATCATTATTCCTAATAGATACATTCCGACCGATTGAAAAAAAGACTTTAGCATATCCATGATATTTTTAATAATAAGTTATTTTATATGGAGTAAAAGGAACTATCTTCTTGCGCAAAAATTTTGGTAATAAGGCTACACACAATTTAGCCTTTAGAGAGAGAGTTATGCGGTCTTGATATCTTTTCGGTACAGTAAGAGATAATGATGAGCACCACAAAAATGCATCATCTCCAATGTACTTAATGCTTTGAGGAATTACCAAGCGTCTTAGTTCCTCGCACACAGAAAAAGCGCTAATACCAAGAGTCTTTAATTTGCTGCCTAAATTTACTTCTTTTAGATTCCTACTTCCGCAGAAAGCCCTATCTCCGATCACTTCTATATTGTCCGGGAGTGTTATCTTTTCTAACGAAGTGCAATAAGAAAAAACACTTTCTTTTATTTCAGTAATACCTATTGGAATATTTATCTCAACGAGAGACTCACAATTTTGGAACGCCTGTTTCTCAATGTTAACAACGGTATCTGGTATAGTAATCTTAGTTAATGCTTTACATCCATAAAATGCTTTCTCTCCTATTGTTTTAACACCTTCAGGAATAGAATATTCACCTACCATGCCTTCTGGACATTTAATCACAGAAGAACAATCTTTACTATACATTACTCCATTTATTGAACAATAATTGGGATTCTCAGGTGATACACTTATCTGCTTCAAGCCATAAGGATAGGACTCAATGCTATATAAACTTTTGGGTATGTAGAGTGTTGTTGACTCATCACATGTGTGAAAAGATAAAGCTAAAGGTTCGATATGGGTGACACTTTCGGGGATGTTAATTGCTTTAAGACTAGTACACTCAAATAGTGTATCTCGAAGTCTTGTAATTCCTTCTGGTAAGTTGACTTCTGTTAACTTTATACACATACTGAATGCACCGCGCCCTATTTCTGAGACACTATCTGGCAATGTGATTTTCTCAATGTATCCACACATGCAAAATGCATGTTTTTCGATTGTAGTAACCCCATCGGGTATTATATATGCTCCTCGAAAATCTTTTGGACATTTAATAAGTGTCTTGCGGTCTTCGGAGAATTCAACCCCATATTTATCAATGTATGCCATGGTAATGTAATTTTGCGGCCGCAAAATTACTAAAAAAAAATGATATAAGCAAGTTTTTCTTCTCAATTCGTCCAGAATTGTGCATTTAGAAACAAAAATCTTGCGTTAGGGATTGGAAGGACTACGGTTTCTTGATGATTTGTTATATGGAGGCATTTCGCCTGCAAAGGTACTACTTTTCTTGAAATATGTAAGTTTGGAGCAAAATTTGCTATTTATATGTTACTTGGGGGTGTTTTGCTTGGTTATGGAGGCAATAACGAAATTGCGGAGAAGTTGGTAAGGCTTGGCGGCTATTTAAGGTATAGCATCCTCTCCAGTGCATTCACGGCGGAAGTTATGTCTTGTTCAAAGCGAGTGTGTTCCTTCAGAAAATCGGCCTTGCCGTCAGAGATCGTCCTCAATAACTCTCCGCTCATTTCGTCCACGTAAGACGCGATGGCATATTCGATGTCATCCTTCTGCCAATCGAGCGAGGAATGAATATAGACGTTCCGCTTCTGATGCAGAAAACTATAGGCTATTTCTATGGCTTCCTTCGTAATCATGCGTCGTAACCGATGGGTCTAAACTGCTGCTGTTTGTCGCTCCATACGAAGCCATTGGTGAGGAGGTGATTTTTCATTTGTTCCGGTTCCCGGTCAAATGCATAGCAAAGCGCTTCGAGCGAGTCGAACTCTTCTTATCTCCGCTCCGCTTCGAACGATCTGCTGCGCTGTATGCATCACGCAGGAGCATGTTCACGCTCGATACGAGTATAGCAGGGTTTTGTGGTAGATGGTCCATATCTTAATGTTCTCTTATAAGTTGCTCAGTATTGATGATTATTTACTAAATAGTTGCCGAAAAAATTCTACGGCACTATTCACTACTTCGTTGCGGTGGGAGGTGATGGTGTGATTGACGCCGTGAATGACACGAAGCATAGCCTGGTCTCCGTATGTCTCTGCGTATTTCTCGCTACACCAAAGCGGCACAATCGTATCTTTGTCGCCATGCAGCAGTAAGACCGGTCCGTGATAAGCCGCGGCAGTTCCAAAGATGTCGAGTTGCTGCGTGGTGAGCAAGTATTCCCGGCCAAGTCTCATGACGCCCCAACAGCGGATGTACTCCGGCGGGTTCTGCGGGTCAAAGCGTGCGTTGAAGAACTTACCGGCTTGGCACGCCTCTTTGATGACCGATCCGGGAGCCACCAGCACAACTCCTGCAGGCTTCTTTGGCTCAGAAGCCAGACGTCCGGCTGTCATAGAAGCAATCACGCCGCCTTGCGAATGGCCGAGTAATCCCACCTGGCTGACGTATGGCAATGTCTGAACGTAGTCCCACACGGTGCGTGCGTCCGCCAGTTCTTTCTCGATGGTCATGTCCTGCATACGTCCTTCGCTCTTGCCATGTCCGTTAAAATCGAGGCGAATGGAAGCGATACCTGCCCGGGCAAGACCCTTGGCGAAGGATGGGATAGGTACGAAGTCCTTACTGGCGAAGATACCATGCATCAAAATCACCATCGGCACCCGGTCTGTCATCGGGTCAAAACCCTTAGGGAGTGTGATGGTGCAAGCTATCTTACCCTGCGGTCCCGAGAGGTAGAGCTTCTGTTCGTTCTTGCCGCATGCATGTAAGGGGAAGACGAGCATGAGCAGCAAGGCTATTGCTACGCTATAGCGTTGTATGAATCGTTTTTTCATATTTTATTCATTTTGTTCTCCTTCGACACTCTGTCGATTATAATCAAAGAAAAAGCCAGCCCTAGCTCCTTGATAGGAGGGGGAAGGCTATGTTTTCTTTATGCTCTGGAGCCATTCGGCGCACTCGTCGGCCATTAGGGCAATGAGTTTGGTGTAGTAGGCGTTCAGTTCCGCTTCGGACATTCGGTTCAGTCCGGCCATGTTGTGTTGCAGCGTCAGCAGGATGCGCAACATGCGCCGCGTGAACTGCTCATCGTCAAAGTAATTGATGAGGGCAATGATGTGCTTGTATGGGCACAGACGGTGACCGCATTCCCAGGCGTTGTAGGTGGCATGAGATATGTTCAGACTCCATGCTATCTGTTCTTGTGTCGCTCCTTTGCGCTGACGTGCTTGCAGCAAAGCACTCGAGAAATCATACAGTATATCCATAGCGCATTAGGATTTAGTGGTTGGGTTGTCTGTTCCGCCTTTCAGAAAGTACGGCATGAACTCGTCCGGTTCGTCCACGCTGATAGCAATCGGGCACCCTTTGCGGCGATAGATCAGGAATGCTTTTTCGCGGTCGGTGACGTAGGCGCGATAGTGGCCTATACCTTTGGTGTGAAACCAACCTATATTGCCGAACACGCCGCCTATGCCGAAGGTGCGGACCGTGTTGGTTATGCTCATCAGTTTGTCTGCCCGTTCTATACGGTCTATGTTCTCATAGGGTATATGTATCGTGCGCAGGAGCGTGTGTATACCTATTCCTTCGTCGGTGGTGATGATGTACTGCGGATAGACGAAGAAGGCCGAGAGCATGCTGAGCAGTAGAACACCGGTGAGAATCAGCACGGTTTTCACGTCTGCACCCAGTGTGACGGAGTAAATCAGGTCGCCGATAGCAAACAGCACTACCACAAAGCATATAGCTGTTGAGTAGCGAATCGTTTTGCTCATCGAACATTCATAAATGGTTTTCATAAGCGTAGTGTTTTCAAATTCCGGTGCAAAGGTACTGCTTTTTTCCTCTCGCTCTTATCAGTTTTGTTGATAAAATGCACCACAGGCCTCAAAAGTCAAGTTTTTTACGTAATAAACTTGACAATTCTACTGCAAAATTACAAAAAAAATCCCACATACGCAAGTTTTTGTGGGACTTTTTTGTTTTTTCTATCAATATTTCACCACTGTTCCTATAGGAGCATCCAATAGGTTGATATGGTTTTTCGTTGCTATGTCGTGTGCCACGCTGTCCGGCTCGTACCATGGATGGACAGAAAGAGCGAACTTGTCATGATGGACGGTGAAGACCTGCTTGGCTTGAAGATCAAGGATGACCTTCTCAAGGTCTTCCGGCGTGGTGTGGATGTATTTCCAATTGGCATTGTATTGTCCATTCTCCAATAGCGCCAAATCAACCGCTCCGAAATGTTCATGTATTTCCGCAAACCGTTTATCATAACCTCCGTCACCACCGACATAGACCTTACGGCCATCGGCTTCCACCATGAACGATGCCCAAAGTGTCTGATTACGTTTGCCCAACAATCTGTTGCTAAAATGCCGACTTGGTAAGCAGGTGATTGTTATCGTGTCTCGAATAGCTGTCTGCCTGCGGAGGCTCTCTGCCCAATCCATCTCTGTGATTTGCTCATTCGTATAGCCCCAATAACGCAGATAATCGGCGATTCCAAGTGGACAGACAACCATCTTCACGCGCTCACGGATGTCACGCAAGGTCGCATAATCCATATGATCCCAATGCTCGTGCGTGATGATGAGCACATCGATATCCGGCAAGTCTTCCGGTCGATAGATGTCCGTGCCCTCAAAGGCTTTCAGCATCATTGACGACGGCCATTCGGGTTTCAGCAATGGATCAACCAAGTACCGCTTGCCGTTCAAACAAAACAGGTACGACGAATGTCCGAACCATACGAGCCAATCGCTATCGGTCGGCAGGTTTTTGAGGTCGGTCTTAACCGCAGGTATCGGTTGTTGCGGCACACGCAGCGTGTCTTTGTTCGTCAGAAAACGCCATAATGTACCCCTCGTGCTTGCGGAGTCCCCTGTGAATTGCGGAGTCGTCACCTGGTTCTGGAACATCCCGTCTCTGTAGTTCGGTGATGCCTCAATACGCTCCTTTGATACATGTCTCCACAGCCCGAACGCGGGATGTGACAATACCGCCAACCCTGCTCCGACAAGCAGCAGAATGACACTTAATATGATTAGTAACACTTTCATTTGCATATCTCTTTCAGGTCTCCATGAATCGCAATCCGACCAGCGCTTCTCCGTCTGACTCAAGAACAATCATTCCCAACGGCGATAAATATGTTGCCGTGTATAACTTCATAATGCATACTATTTATTCATACTGTCAAATTTAAAAGTTGCTTGCAAAGGTACTACAAAATAATTAATTGTGCAAATTATTTGGCCTAATATATATAAAATGCTTGCATAATTTAAGGTTATTGTGGTATTTTACTTTTGACTTTTGTGGTGTTGATGGTCATGTTATTACACTTTTTCAAACGAATAAAATGTGTTTTGTTACACTTTTTCAAACGAAAAAACTGCTTGCAAAGGTACTACAAATTTTCCAAATATGCAATAAAAACTATAAAAATTTGCTCAAATCGAAAAAAAATTGTAATTTTGCAGGCGGAAAAGAAAGGCACATACCAACCACTTTCCCATTAAACGTTCATTCGTTACACATTACACTTTACACATTGCACAAATTTGCTACACATGTATAATCATAACTCGCACATAATCAGCGTAATAGGGGGGGGGTAAATCGCTAACCTCGAATAACTATTGTGTTCCCGTATCAGGCGGCCACTATCTTCACGGATAGTTGCCGCTTGTTTTTGTGTGTGGGTATGAGAAAGAAATGAAAGGATAAAATCATGTTAAAAACTATTGGAATTGTCATATTAGGAATTCTTGCCTGGTTGTTAGGGCTATATCTTTTCAACTGGATTATGGAAGAATTAATGAATCGCTAAATTACTACAGATATACAAACACTCAACAGGATAAGAAATAAATACAATATATGAAATACGAATCCACCTTTAACGCCATTGACGGCATACTCCGCAATGAAGCCGGTTGTAGTAACGAACTCGACTACATTGAGCAGACTTCGTGGCTGCTTTTTCTTAAATATCTCGATGACCTTGAGACCGAGCGCGAAATGGAAGCGCAACTCAATGGCAAAGAATACAAAAGGCTGATTACCGGTTTTAACCGGTGGAGTTCTTGGGCTGCACCCAAGACGAAAAAAGGGGAATTAGATGTCATCAACGCGATGACGGGCGACGACCTTGTGGATTTTGTTAACAATAAACTTTTCCCTGCGCTCAAGCAATTCAAAAACTCTGCGCCTACAGCGGATACACTCGAATATAAGATTGGCGAGATTTTCTCTGAGCTCCGCAACAAAATCAATAGTGGTTATAACATGCGCGAGATTATCAATAAGATTGACACGCTGCATTTTCAGTCTGCGGACGATAAGCATGAAATGACCGTCCTTTATGAGGACAAAATTCGTCGTATGGGTAATGCTGGACGAAATGGTGGCGAGTACTACACTCCCCGTCCACTTATTCGCTCTATCGTGCAAGTAGTCAATCCGACTATTGGTGAGACCGTCTATGACCCTGCTTGTGGTTCGGCCGGCTTCCTCTGCGAAGCGTTCAACTATATGTCCGAACAAGTTAAGTCCGTGTCAGATGCCGACAAGTTGCAAAAATCCACTTTCTATGGTAAGGAGAAGAAAGGACTGCCGTATATTATTGCTACGATGAACATGATTTTCCACGGTGTAGCAGCCCCCAATATCGTGCGCGGAAACACTCTTGCGGAGAACCTTACGGGCATTATGGAGAAAGACCGCAAGAACGTCATCCTTGCCAATCCTCCCTTTGGTGGTAGTGAGCGTGCAGAGGTACAGCAGAACTTCGATATCAAGACCTCCGAAACGGCATATATGTTCATGCAGCATTTCATCAAGATGCTCAAGGTCAACGGTCGTGCAGGTATCGTCATCAAGAACACTTTCCTCTCCAACGGCGATGCCGCTGCCGTACGTCGCAAACTACTGGAGGAATGTAATGTACACACGATCCTCGACCTGCCTTCGGGAGTGTTCACCGGTGCAGGCGTCAAGACCGTGGTGATCTTCTTTACCAAAGGCGAACCGACACGTAAGATATGGTACTACCAACTCAATCTCCCTCGTACCCTCGGTAAGACGAACCCCCTTTCCGAAGCCGATTTGGAGGAGTTCATCCGTCTGCAAAAGACCCAAACCGAGTCCGAAAACTCATGGCTGCTCGATGTCTCTACTTTAGGCGAGGACTGCGACCTGTCCGTCAAGAACCCCAATAAGCCCGAGATCATCGACGACCGCACTCCGTCGCAAATACTCGATACCATCGCGTCTCTCAACGCGGACTCCGCTGAACTTATCCAACAAATCCGTGAAATGCTATGAGAGAGCTAAGAATAAAAGATATATGCGATAAGGGTTCTTCTAATCTCAAACAAAAAGATGTAGAGAACGGCAAAGGAAAGTATCCTGTTTATGGAGCAAGTGGTATTAGTGGTTATATAGATACGTACCATCAAGAAAAAGAATATATATCGATAGTAAAAGATGGTTCTGGCATTGGTCGTGTTTCATTCATGCCTGCTCGTACATCTGTAATTGGAACTTTGCAGTATATTTTGCCCAAAGAGGGTTATAATATAAAATATATATCATATTGTTTACAAAGTCTCAATTTGTCTGAATATAAGCAAGGAGCCGCTATTCCTCATATTTATTTTCGCGACTATGGAGAATTTGTCGTGAAGGTAGAAGAAAATATAGCCGAGCAAGAGCGGATAGTGGCTCTTTTAGATGATCAGTTTGCGAAAATTGATGCCCTAAAAGCCAATGCCGAGCAACAACTCCAAGCCGCCAAAGACCTCTTTCAATCCGCCCTCAAAGAAATGCTTACACCTAAAGAGGGATGGGATGAAAAAGAATTAAAATCTATTGGTAAAACGCAAACGGGCTGTACTCCCTCTATGTCTCATAAGGAGTATTACAATGAGGACTATATACCATTTATAAAACCATCAGAAATTAATTACGATGGTATAGGAGGTATCAATTATGATACTCAAAAACTCAGCAAATTAGGAGCTGAAAATGGAAGAGTGTTTGAAGCGGATTCGATTTTTATGGTGTGTATTGGAACTATTGGCAAATTGGGGTATAGCAAAAAAATTGTATCATGTAATCAACAGATAAATGTTGTAACCCCTCATGATGAGTACTATTCCAAGTTTGTGTATTATGCATTATTAAATCCTACATTTCAAAAAAAAGTTGAAATAATTGCAAGAAGCGCACAAGCTACATTGCCTATAATTAGCAAAGGAAAGTGGGAAAAATTAACTGTTCAAATCCCCTCTCTCCCCGAGCAAGAGCGCATCGCTGCACGCCTTGACGCCATATCGGAAAAGGTGAAAGCCCTACAAGAGAATTACGACAAGACATTAACCCTCTGCAATGACCTCAAACAGGCATTGCTTAAATCTATATTTGAATAATGGACGAATCAACGACCAGACGAAAGAAGATTGACCCCGCCCTCTATGCCGTAGGCTGGGAGCAAGTACCGGGCAGTGAAATCCTGAACGAGCAACGAGCGTACCTTATTGCTCCGGGACGAGTAGAGCGCGCCAAAGAAAACCGCCACCCGAAAAAGGTGGACTATATCCTTGAATATAAGGGTATCAAATTGGCTGTCATTGAAGCTAAAGCCGATGAGATAGATGTGGCTATCGGCATCAAGCAAGCCAAAGAGTACGCTTCTATGTTGCAGATACGATATGCGTATTCCACCAACGGTGATGAGATCTACTTTATCGACATGGGTGTCCGCGATGCTATGGGCAACTATCTTATCCCGTCCACAGAAGGGTTGATTGACCATTTCCCGTCACCGCAAGAGTTATGGCAAATGACTTTCCCGGATGTCAATGAGTGGCGCGATAAATTCAACCTCGAACCCTTCAACCGTGGAGGAGGCCGTGAACCGCGCTATTATCAGGAGATAGCCATTACTAACGTCCTCAACGCGGTCGCCAATGAGCAGAACCGTATTCTGCTGACTATGGCAACGGGTACGGGTAAGACATACGTCGCTTTCCAGATTTGTTGGAAACTCTTCCAAACCAATTGGAACAAGCGCCACGACGGCAAGAAGCCCCGTATTCTCTTTATCTCTGACCGTAACGTCCTCGCCAACCAAGCTTCCAACGACTTTGAGCAGTTCAACGAAGATGCGATGGTGCGTATTACGCCCGAATGGCTGCACAAAAATCATGACATAGTACCTACGGCACGGCATATATACTTTACTATCTTCAATACGTTTATGGTAAATGATGAATCGGGCAAACCATACTATAAGCAATACCCTGCGGATTTCTTCGACTTCATCATTATAGACGAGTGTCATCGTGGCGGTGCTAACGACGAGAGCCAATGGCGCGAACTGATGGACTATTTCTCCGATGCCTACCAACTCGGTATGACCGCCACACCTCGCCGTCAAGAGAACGCCAACACCTATCGGTATTTCGGTCAACCCGTCTATTCTTACTCCCTCAAACAAGGTATCGAGGACGGTTATCTCACGCCCTTCCGCGTATGTATATCCGAGAGCAATATTGACGAATACAAATTCGACCCGGACGATGACGTTGAGGGCGATATAGACCCCGACAAGACGTACAAAGAGAAGGACTTTTATAATGGCGATATTTATATTCGTCAGCGTGATGAGCACCGTGTGGAGGAACTGCTTGCACAAATCAACCCCAATGACAAGACGATTGTCTTTTGTGCTACACAAGCACACGCGGCCATTATATGCTCGATGATCAACCAACGCAAGAAAAACCCATCGCCGTACTATTGTATGCGCGTTACTGCTGATGACGGAAACGAAGGAGATGAAGCACTCAAACTATTCCAGAATAACGAACGTACATTGCCGACTATCCTAACGACATCAAGAAAACTTTCTACCGGTGTAGATGCACGCAACGTGCGAAACATCGTTCTCATGCGCCCGATAAATAACATGGTCGAGTTTAAGCAAATCATCGGTCGTGGTACGCGTCTGTTTGATGATAAGTATTTTTTCACGATATATGACTTCGTAGGCGCAAACAAGAACTTCAAAGATGCCGAGTGGGACGGCGACCCGTTCTGCCCGATATGCGGCAACTACCCCTGTACGTGCCATAAACATGAGCCATGCCCTAAGTGCGGTAAATATCCGTGTGAGTGCGAGAAAGAACCACCTACGCCTCCGGAGCCATGTCCTGTTTGCGGACATCTGCCGTGTACTTGCGAAGGTGGTCAACCCAAAAAGAGGATACGCGTCAAACTATCTGAGAAACGAGAATTGGCTCTCAAAACCGAGTGGACTGAGAAATTCTATTTCGGAGATAAACTCATCACCATCGAAGAGTTTGTCAAAGAACTCTTCGGGCGTCTGCCTATGTTTTTCAACGGTCCTGATGACTTACGCCACCAATGGGAGAACCCGACAACACGGCAACAACTTCTTGACCAACTTGCGCGGGAAGGTTTCGTTGAAGAAAAACTCAATATGGTGCGCCGCCTAATGGGTTGTGAGAAGTGTGACCTGTACGACATCCTTTCGTATCTCGCCTATGAAACCACACCGCTTGAACGTGCAAGACGAGTGGAGATCGTTCGACAAGATTACATGAATTCGCTTTCAAAACCGGTTCAGCAACTTGTCGAGTTCCTTATGGCGCAGTATGTCACAAACGGCTACAAGGAAATGGCGGAAGACCACCTGTCCACCCTCTTGAAGATGAAATACGGCTCACCCGTAGATGCTACACAACAACTACATATGCAGATTCCGCAAATACGCGATACCTACTTCGAGTTCCAACGCCAACTTTACAAAGCGTCCGGTCCGGTAGGAGGCGGCATCACCCTTAATTTCTACGGAAACGGCTCTAATTATTACGATAACAGCAATCATATTACATTACAATAAGCATTTATATTTGAAGATAACATAGCATGAACAAAAACTATTTCGCACCCGGCGCTAACTATTACGATAACCATAAGGAAATAACAATCAATAATCCGGGAAGTAATTCTATAGACTTGCTTAGGGCTGCATTGGCCGAAGACATTCAACCGGTACAGGAGGTTGACGATATCCCGTTGTTCAAGTATATCCATCCTTCTGTAACGGAAGACAATGAAAAGTGGCAGATCCATCGAGAGGTACAAAACCTTGTGCAATACTTGCCCTTGACGGAGATTTGCAAGTATTTGCGACAGATGTATAAAGAGAAACGCGTATATCTGAATGTAAAAGCAGAAGCCATGTATAATGAATTGCACCGATTAGGAATGCCGGACGAGACCACACAAGGCTTCTCACAAAAGAATTTTCAAAACTATTTTAACATCAACGAATAGTAATTTCTATTCGCAATAAGCACCTCAAAACGAGGTGCTTTTTTTTTGTGTCTATTAGGATTTTATGGAATTGTTTAAGGTATTTCGGGAAGTATTAAGAAACGGTAGGATAGTACTTTGAAATATACTGATTTATCCATAAAAAAACACTACCTTTGCACTGTCATTCAAAAATGGATGATGGTGTTTTCGCTATTGAGAGCGACACCTTGTTATTAACTTGCGGAAGTTTTGAGACTTGTGCGCACAAGAACGGCCGTTCAATCAAAGCCAAGCACAAAACATTCTGTAACTATGCAAAACTTCAATTCCTACGTGCCGTCACTCATGTTGGAAGACGGCACCGAGGTGCGACTCTGCCCGCTCGATTTGACCAAGGGCAAGCCCCTCTATTGCTCGGCCGATGGCCGGTTTTACCACCTCACACGTGGTCGGCTATCCCACATTCGGCACTCCTTCTCTCCGGCTCACTACATGCCGGGCAAACAATGCCATAACGGCAAGCGGGGGAACCTCTATCCCTTTATGCGCGATTTTGGAGCGATCAATTGCCACGTTCTCATTGCCTCCACATGGATTGGCCCACGTCCTTTGCATCACGAGTGCGACCACCTCAACGGCATCGTCACCGACTA
>JAEEGL010095633.1_pt1 | contig 32670 bp, 21 predicted proteins | sample 9134231 | NCBI WGS metagenome assembly JAEEGL01 (sample SAMN16246548, study PRJNA631951) | gut metagenome | biome: gut microbiome; feature: rumen; material: fiber-attached | host: Bos | place: Iran: Karaj | collected 2018-10
GGAGAACTCGGCTCGGATTCCGAGCTTATAAGCGGAGTAGTCAACGGTGAGCTGGACATCACCGCATCGAGTGCCGGCAATTTTGCCAGTTATGCCCCGAATGTCGGAATATCCGCTTTTCCCTTTTTGTTTGATGATTTTGAAGAAGCGTGGGAGTTTGTTGACAGCGATGTGGAGACCAGAGCCGAAGCGGAACTCACCGAGGTAAACGTCAAGGTCCTGGGGCACTTCGACAACGGCTTCAGGTGCGTTACCACATCGGAAGCAGCGGGACCGGTGGAATGTGTTGCCGACATGGACGGCTTAAAGATCCGTATCCCTGAGAATCAGATCGTCATGCAGACCATGCTCTTACTCGGAGCGGAACCTGGGGTTCTCGGATTTGCCGAACTGTATGATGCCCTTAAGAACGGGGTGTTTGATGCACAGGAGAATCCGATCCCTGTCATATACAACAATGGTCTGTACGAAGTTCAGGACAATCTGGCCATAACCAATCACAGCTATGATGTCATGCTTTTTGTTATCAGGCAGGATGTATGGGATTCCTTATCGGGATCCGACCAAAAGATCCTTCTCGATGCCGCTGCCCGTGCTCAGGAGAAAGACAGGGAGCTTATCAGAGAGCAGACCGATGATTATATTCAGAAACTTGAAGAAGCGGGGATGAATATAACGTATCCCAACCTTGAAGAGTTTAAAGGCGCTACTTCATCACTGGTCGATGAGTTCGCGGGTTCATACGATCCCGAACTTCTGGCCGAGATCAGATAACGGGGAGTCATCATTGAACATCAGTCCGGTATTCTTCATAGTGGCAGCGATCTCACTGGTATGCGTGATCCTCGGGATGCGGGTCAGGAGGAGAAACTATGGCTATATCCTGTCTGCTGCGCTGGTTGTTGTCTGCGATATTCTGTGCTATCTGCTGATCAATTGTAAGAGCATCCAGACGGCCAGGATATATTTCATTCTTTTCTTCATCGTCCATTCGCTGCTGTTCGTGACCGCCCTGTGGATGGTAGCCGGCATAACCATGGGCAGAGAGCATAATTCGAAGCCTTACATGATCCTTGCGGTGATATCCTGCGTATATCAGATCGCGATAATCGGCGCCAATTTCTTCGGGATCAAAACACTCGGTTTCTCCAAACATGTATTCCTGGGAAAAAACTGGTGGTTCGCCGAAGGTTACAAGTCGTACACCGTGTTCTTCGGTTTTCCGCTATATCAGCAGCTTTCGTTTATCTCGGCTCTGATCATCATCATCATGATGATAGACAAGTGTGTCCGTTCAGCCGGGCTGTTCCGCCCCAGATTCTACGCGCTGATAGCCATACAGACTATCCTGTCCGCCGTAGAGAGCATGTCCGTATTCTTCAAGTGGCCGATCTGGCTTCCGGTCTTATTTATGACGGTCGTATGCCTGATCGTTTTTTACTATGCGAATTATTACGCGACCAGGACCCTGAGGGAGTGGTATCTTCTTACATTCGCCAATGAGATGAGCGACGGTTTCATCCTCTACGATGAAAACAATGACCTGATCCACATGAATGAGCCCGTTACGAAGAATATGCCCGAGCGTCTCCGGAAGGCGTTTGAGGACATGGATTTTCTGAGGGAATGGCTTTCTCATACGGAAATGGTAGAGGGAGTCGAGGTCGTGGATCTCCTTCATGATGCTCCGCCGGATGCTCCTCTCATGGAGGAGGGATTCGAACTTTTCTTAAGTGCCAGTTCATATGATCTCGGAGAAGAAGGAACGCACGTGGGGACCGCGTTCGTCCTTCATAACAATACCGAGTCCATACAGAAGTTGCGTGCCATGCGTGCGGCGAATGAGGAACTGGAGCGTGCGGCACGGATGAAATCAGACTTCCTTGCGAACATGAGCCATGAGATCCGGACTCCGATGAATGCAGTCATCGGCATGGCGGAACTGTCACTCAGAGAAGAACTTCCGCCGACCGTCGAAGAATATCTGCTCCAGATCAAGAATTCGGGTCGAAACCTCTTGAACATCATCAACGACATACTCGATTACTCCAAGATAGAATCAGGCAAGATGGAACTGATCTCCGAGAAATACGAGCCTCTGTCCGAGATAAACGACATCGCCAGTATCATGCAGACGCGTGTCGGTTCCAAACCGATCGAATTCTTTGTGCTGGCCGATCCGGATATTCCCCATGTTCTCATGGGAGATGCGATGAGGATCCGTCAGGTCATCATCAACCTTGCCAACAATGCCGTCAAATTCACTCAGAAAGGTTTTGTTCAGATCAGGATGTCCGTTCACAGGATATCCGCTCTTGAGGTCATGATGGAATACCATGTCCGGGATACCGGGATGGGAATACGTGAAGAGGACCTTGAGAAACTTTTTGTCAGCTTCCAGCAGCTGGATTCCAAACGGAACCGTTCCGTTGAAGGCACAGGTCTCGGCCTTGCGATCTGCAAGAGTCTCGTGGAAGCAATGGGCGGTACCATCGGGGTGAACAGTATATACGGCGAGGGATCTGATTTCTTCTTCAGCATACCTCAGATAGTTGTGGATCCCACTCCCGATCTGACAGTTAAGGATGCGGAGCATAAACATGCATTCTGTATAGATGATGATCCTCTGATCTACCGTTTGTTCCTGGATGAGATGGAAAGGCTTGGGGTTGACGGTCATGTTCTGAGCCGGGCCGGAGAATATGTGCCTACGGGCGAGAAGGATTATCTTTTCACGATGGAGAGCGATTACGGCGATCCCATGAGAGACGTTCTGGATAAGTATCCGGAGCTCACGGGCGTGGTCACGGTAGCGTTTGACTCGGCTTTTACACCTGACAGATCTAATCTCAAGATCCTTCGCAGACCGGAGACAACGCTTAACATGGTGCTCATACTCAATGACCTCGATGCTAAACCGCATGCTTCGGATTCCGAGCGTTTTGCGGTCGATTTCGCGGCACCCGAAGCGAAGATCCTGATAGTCGACGACAACAGGATCAATATAACCATAGCGGAAGGTCTGCTCGATCCCATACGTGTCAGATGCTCTTCCGCCCTCAGCGCACGCGAAGCTATAGATATGCTCGAGAAAGAGGACTTCGATATCATTCTGATGGACCATATGATGCCGGAGATGGATGGTATAGAGGCTACTCATTATATCCGTGAAAAGATCGATTCGGCCAAGGACACGCCGATCATAGCACTGACCGCGAATGCCATGGAAAGTGCGAAGGACATGTTCCTGAAAGCCGGAATGAATGACTTCGTTGCCAAGCCCGTGGAGGTACGTACCCTGATCAGATGCATCAGAAAGTGGCTTCCCGCAGGGAAGATCATCGAGGGGGCACCCGAGACCACGGCAGACGAAGGCAAAACGGGCGATACGGTGATCGAATATAAGGGCCTCGACAGCAGGAGCGCGATGAAAGCCATAGGCAGCTCCTCTCTGTATCAGAAGATCGTAGGCGAATATTATAAGTCCGGTCAGGAAAAGCATGACGGGATAAAGGATGCATATGAAGCCGGGAACTGGGAAGATTATACGATCAGGGTGCATGCTCTGAAGAGTTCATCCCGCCAGATAGGAGCAGCAGAACTCGGAGATATGGCCGAGATGCTGGAGCATGCCGGGAAGGCGGGTGACATCGAGACCATCCGGTCGTCTACAGGAGGCCTTCTTGATGCATTCAGCGAAGTCCTTTCGGATCTGGCGCCTTTCTTTGCGGCAGATCCCGATGAGGGTAAAGACCTTCCTCTCATAGCCGAAAACGTTCTGTCCGGGATCCTGGATGAGCTGGCAGGCGCCTGTGACGATCTGGACATGGACGGCATGGAGGAGGCACAGAACAAGCTCAGAGGATATTCCTACCCGGATGGCGTAAGTGAGCTGATCGAAGAACTTTTCCGCGCGATAGAAAGCATCGATACGGAAGGCTGTATCGAACTGATGGATAAGATAAAACAGAACTGATATATTCAAAAACCGGAATACGGGAGGTAATGAAGATGACAAAACACACCTATTCCCCCAAGGGGGTCTGCTCTACTCTGATCGAGTACGAGCTCGATGATGAAAAAAAGATCCATAATCTTAAGTTTACCGGCGGATGCAACGGTAATCTGAAAGCGATAGGAAGACTACTGGAAGGGCAGGATGCCAAAGAGGCAGCCGATATCCTCAGGGGTAATCTGTGCGGATTCAAGGGCACATCCTGTGCCGATCAGCTGTCCAAAGCCATAGATGAGGCTCTTGCCTGACTATCAAACGTGACTATATAATCAAAGCATGACTTAAGTGTAGGGGAGATCGCGTATGGAATTAATGTTTGTAGGTGCCGATCATGAGGTTACCGGAAGCTGTCATTTCTTAAACGTTGGAGACGTAAACATCCTGGTGGATTACGGTATGGAACAGGGCGTGAATGTATATGAGAACGCCAACCTTCCTGTCGATGACGCCATGATAGATGCCGTGCTCCTTACGCATGCCCATGTCGATCATTCGGGAATGCTTCCCAAACTGTATGCGGGCGGATTCAGAGGAAAGATCTACTGTACATATGCGACTGCGGATCTGTGCAGCATCATGTTGCGTGACTGTGCTCATATCCAGCAGCAGGAAGCAGACTGGAAGAACCGTAAGAACAAGCGTAACGGCGGGGCCGAGGTCATACCGGTATATTCAATGGAAGATGCCGATAATACGATCCGCATGCTCGTTCCGTGTCCTTACGGAGAGAAGATCACCATAGCGGAAGGCGTGGATGTGCGCTTTACCGATGTGGGACACCTGCTCGGATCATCCAGTATCGAGGTTTGGGCCCGGGAGAGAGGCGAAGAGCGTAAGATCGTTTTCTCCGGAGATATAGGAAACTTCGACCAGCCCCTGATCAAGGATCCCCAGTACACAAGTTTTGCCGACTACGTGGTAATGGAGTCTACCTACGGCGACCGTCTCCATGAAAAGGCAAAAGGCAACAACGTTCAGGAACTCGCGGCTTATATCCAGCAGACATTTGACAGGGGCGGAAATCTCGTCATCCCTTCGTTTGCGGTAGGAAGAACGCAGGAGATCCTGTATTTCATACGTCAGATCAAAGCGGAGAACCTGGTTTCGGGACATGACAATTTCCCCGTATACGTCGACTCTCCGATGGCCGTGGAGGCGACCAACGTATTCCAGAAAAATATCAGAGAGTGCTTTGACGAGGATGCTCTCGCACTGGTCAACAAGGGCATCAACCCTATCAGGTTCCCCAACTTAAGACTGACCATCACGAGCGACGAATCCATATACATCAACTCGGATCCCGAGCCGAAGGTCATCATTTCCGCATCGGGCATGTGCGAAGCCGGTCGTATCAGACACCACTTAAAGCACAACCTCTGGCGACCGGAATCCACGATCCTTTTCGTGGGATATCAGGCTGTCGGAACACTCGGACGCGCACTCGTTGAGGGAGCCGAAGAAGTCAAACTCTTCGGTGAGCCCATAGAAGTCAGGGCATCCATCTGTCAGATGACGGGCCTGAGCGGACATGCCGACAAGGAAGGCCTGATGAAGTGGGCAGCCGCTTTTACCAATGTTCCCGAAAGGTACTTCGTGGTACACGGCGATGATGACGCCGTAAAAGCACTTACTTCATCGATCAGGAATGACTTGAACGCCGAGGCTGACGCTCCTTACAGCGGAACCAGGTTTGACCTTATAGACGGGGAATACATATTCAGAGCGGAGCCGGTTCCGATCTCCAAGAAAAAGATCGTTTCCGAGGTCTTCGCAAGACTCGAGGCAGCAGGGGCAAGACTGCTTGCCGTCATTGCGCATAATAAGGGCGGAACGAACAAGGATCTGGCTAAATTTGCCGATCAGATCAATTCGCTCTGTGATAAGTGGGACAGATGATATGAGTAAAGCAGATGAGATCTTCATAAACATGTGCCGTGACATCTTAGATAACGGCACCGACACCAAGGGAGAACAGGTCCGTCCTCACTGGCCGGACGGTTCGAGCGCGTATACCGTCAAGAAGTTCGGAGTGGTCAACAGATACGATCTGAGAGAGGAATTCCCGGCATTAACGCTTCGGAAGACCGCGATCAAGTCGGCCACCGATGAAGTGCTGTGGATATATCAGAAGAAGTCAAACAATATCCACGACCTTCATTCCCATATCTGGGACGAGTGGGCAGATCCCGACGGGTCCATAGGTACCGCATACGGGTATGTGGTCGGAGAGAAGTTCATGTACAAGGGTGAAGAGACCGACCAGATGGATTACGTCTTAAGACAGCTTAAGGAAAATCCCTACAGCCGCCGCATCATGACGAACCTCTATCAGTTCCATGATCTGTCAACGGGGAAACTTGACCCCTGCTGCTACTCGGCGACATATAATGTGACACATGACACATCATCCGATAAGCTCGTTTTAAACATGGTACTCAACCAGCGCAGCCAGGATGTACTGGCCGCAAATAACTGGAATGTGGTCCAGTATGCTGTCCTGCTCATGATGGTGGCTCAGGTCAACGATATGATCCCCGGCGAACTCGTTCATGTGATCGCGGATGCGCATATCTATGACAGACATGTTCCGATAATCGAGGAACTGATCACCAGAGAGACTCACCCCGCACCGCGCGTGCATCTCAATCCGGACATACATGATTTCTATGAGTTTACCCGCAACGATGTGATAGTGGAGGATTACGTTACCGGTCCTCAGGTAGAGGATATCCCCATAGCGATATAAATACACGGAGGTACGCATATGAATATGATAGTAGCCGTAGATAAGAACTGGGCTATCGGCAACAAAGGCTCGCTGCTCGTCCGGATTCCCGCGGATCACAAGATGTTCCGCGCCGAGACCATGGGCAAGGTGGTCGTGCTCGGACGCAAGACCCTCGAGACTTTTCCGCACCAGGCTCCGCTCGAAGGCAGGACCAACATAATCCTTTCTCATAACAGGCACTATAAGGCCGGCGATGCCATCGTGGTCGCAAGCCTTGAGGAACTGATAATGAAGCTTCGCGATTATGATGACAAGGATATCTACATCATAGGCGGCGCAAGCGTATATGAACTGATGCTTCCCTATGTTGATACAGTCCATGTGACCAAGATTGACCACGAATACGAAGCGGATGCATTTTTCCCCAATCTGGATGCGAGCGGCGAGTGGGAGATCACGGCTGATTCGGATGAACAGGTTTATTTTGACCTTACTTACAGATTTCTCAGATATCAGAGGAAAAAGAGTCAGTCATAGATTTACACATCGGACTCATTAGGTGTAAAATTATTGAAATGTGCATGGAAGTGCATCCGTAAAAAATGTGTTGGGATACAACACTGAACATAAGGGAGGAATTGTTATGGCAAAGAAAGACATAGACTGGGCAAATCTCGGTTTCGGTTATCAGGTTACGGACAAGAGATATGTATCGGAATTCAAGAACGGCGCATGGGATGACGGAGCTATCATAGATGACCCCAATATCGTCCTCAACGAGTGTGCGGGTGTATTCCAGTATGCTCAGACATGTTTCGAGGGACTTAAGGCATACACCACCGAGGACGGTCATATCGTTACGTTCAGACCTGACCTTAATGCAGAGCGTATGAATCAGTCCTGCGAAAGACTTGAGATGCCCGTATTACCCGACGGTCGTTTCATCGAAGCGGTTAAGAAGGTCGTTGCAGCCAATGAGGACTGGGTTCCTCCGTACGGCTCAGGTGCAACGCTCTATATCAGACCTTATATGATGGGTACCAACCCCGTTATCGGAGTTAAGCCTGCGGATGAGTATCAGTTCCGTATCCTGGTGACTCCCGTCGGACCTTACTTCAAGGGCGGAGCCAAGCCCCTGACCATCAAGATCTCGGATTTCGACCGTGCGGCTCCTCACGGAACCGGACATATCAAGGCCGGTCTGAACTATGCGATGAGTCTTCATGCTATAGTTACCGCACATAAAGAAGGATATGACGAGAACATGTATCTAGATCCCGGAACCCGTACCAAGGTTGAGGAGACAGGCGGTGCCAACTTCCTGTTCGTTACTAAGGACGGCAAGGTTGTCACACCCAAGTCCGATTCGATCCTTCCTTCGATCACCAGACGTTCGCTGATGGTAGTTGCCGAGAAGTATCTCGGTCTTACCGTTGAGCACAGAGAAGTGTTCTTAGACGAGCTTCCCGATATGGCAGAGTGCGGTCTTTGCGGTACTGCCGCTGTTATCTCACCCGTCGGCTGCATCGTTGACCACGGTAAAGAGATCAGACTTCCCAGCGGAATGGACGAGATGGGACCGATCACGAAGAAACTCTACGATACACTCACCGGTATCCAGATGGGCCGTATCGAAGCACCCGAAGGCTGGATCGTAACCATTAAGTGATCCGGTAATATAATCTGAAATGAGAACAGGCATGAGAAATGACCGTATAAGAAAAATTAATACCGGATTTCTGTGCCTGTTTTTATGTGCTCTGATGACTCTGTTACCGGGTTGCGGCATGGATCTGTCCGGGACCAAAGTGGTCCTTACGACCGGTTTGAACAAGGACGAGGTCTTCAGGATAGAGACGATAAGCTGCTCCCGTCCGGAGATGATGGTATACCTGACCAATATCCAGAACCAGTATGAAAATGTATACGGTACCGAGATCTGGGCGACCGAAGCCGACGGCACCACTCTCGAGGAGAGGGTCAAGGATAACGCGCTCGCCAAGATGGCACAGGTCAAGACCATGAATCTGATGGCGCAGACTCTCGGGATCGAGCTTACCGCCGATGAATCCAAGTCCGTCGAGAACGCCGCGGACATCTATTACGATTCGCTTAGCCGTCCGGAGATAGACGGGATGGGCATAGACAGGGATACCATAGCATCGCTTTACCGGGAGTATCTGATCGCGCGTAAGGTTTATGAGCATATCATAGCGGATGTGAATCCGGAGATCAGTGATGATGAAGCCAGAAACATCACTGTGGAATACATACTGATCAAGACATATACGACCGATGCTACCGGCAGGAGGGTCGAGATGTCATCCGATGAGGCCAGGGAACTGTTCGTCAGGGCCGAGGAAGCGCATGACAGAGCCGTGGCCGGAGAATCTTTTGATTCACTTGTAGCCGAATATTCGGACTCCGATGAGATGATCAAATCTCTCGGAAAAGAGGATCTGGACAATAACTACTTAAGGACCGCACTGTTCGATCTTGCGAACGGAGAGATATCGGAGGTACTGACGACCGAGGACGGATATCTGGTCGCACTGTGCTTAAGTACCTATAATCTTGAGGAAACGGACCTTAACAAGATCGAGATAGTCGAGCGGGAGCGTGAGACGATATTCGGAGAGCAGTATGATGCTTATGTTCAGAACCTGACCCGGAAATTAAACGATCAGCTGTGGAGCGAGATAGAGTTCCTGCATGGAGACGATATCACCACGAGCGACTTTTTCACCGTTGCGGATGACAACCTGATATTGTCCGAACAATAGTTTATAAAATTTTTACTAGCACTCGCATCGCGCGAGTGCTAAAATTATGCTCAGAGTTTGAAAAACTGATTTTTTTTATCAGAAAATATACTTAAGGAGATGATAGCAATGGCTGAAAAACATGGCAATCTTTCGATCAATTCCGAGAATATGTTTCCCATCATCAAGAAATGGCTCTATTCGGATCACGACATATTCTACAGGGAGTTGGTATCTAACGGCTGCGATGCCATAACGAAACTCAAGAAGCTGGACATGATGGGAGAGTACGAACTTCCCGATGGCTTCAAACCGCTGATCAAAGTGATCGTAAATCCTGCGGACAAGACGATCAGGATCACGGATAACGGTCTGGGAATGACCGCGGATGAGGTTGAGGAGTACATCAACCAGGTGGCATTTTCAGGTGCTACCGATTTTGTGGAGAAGTATAAGGACAAGACCGGCGATGATCAGATCATCGGTCATTTCGGACTTGGTTTTTACTCATCGTTCATGGTAGCGGATGAGGTACACATCGATACCCTGTCCTATCAGAAGGGAGCGAAAGCCGTACATTGGGAGTGTACGGGCGGAGCAGAGTTCTCCATGTCCGATTCGGATAAGGCTGAAGTCGGAACCACCATCACACTTTTCCTTAACGAGGACTGCCTTGAGTTCTGCAACGAATACAAGGCACGGGAGGTCATAAAGAAATACTGCGGATTCATGCCTTTTGATATATATCTGGCCAAGGACGAGGAAAAAGATGAGCTTGAGAAGTTCCTGTTAAAGACTCCCGAAGAGATCGAGGCTGAGAAGAAGGCATATGATGATGCCGATGAAGAGCAGAAGAAGAACATGCAGCGTCCCAAGGTCTTTGAGACCTTAAACGAGACCACGCCTCTGTGGACCAAGCATCCCAATGACTGCACCAGAGAAGAGTATCTTGAGTTTTACCGTAAACTCTTTAATGATTACAAGGAGCCTCTGTTTTGGATCCATCTGAATATGGATTACCCCTTTAACTTGAAGGGCATCCTGTATTTCCCGAGGATCAATACCGAGTATGACTCCATCGAAGGCACGATCAAACTATATAACAACCAGGTATTCGTGGCAGACAACATCAAGGAGGTCATCCCCGAGTATCTGATGCTCTTAAAGGGTGTTATCGACTGTCCCGATCTGCCGCTCAACGTATCCAGATCCGCACTCCAGAACGACGGATTTGTTAAGAAGATATCGGAGTTCATCTCCAAGAAGGTTGCGGATAAGCTTTCCGGCATGTGCAAGACAGAGAAGGAAGATTACGAGAAGTACTGGGATGACATCGCTCCGTTCATCAAGTACGGGTGTCTCCGCGATGACAAGTTCTGTGAGAAGATGACCGACTACATCCTCTTTAAGAACATCGATGACAAGTACATGACACTCCCCGAGTGTCTCGAGGTCAACAAGATCGATCCCGATGAAACCGAAGAGGGAGAAGAGAAAGCTTCCGCAGTTGATGAAAACGGCGAGAAGGTTGAGACCGAAGAGATACCCGCCGATGCCGGATCGGATGAAGAAGAGGCAGAGGAAGAGAAGAAGGAAAAGACGATCTACTATGTGACCGATCCCGTTCAGCAGAGCCAGTACATCAACATGTTCAGGGCTGCCAAGATGGATGCGGTGGTTCTCACACACAATATAGACCAGCCTTTCATCTCACAGCTTGAAGCCAAGAATGAAGGCATTCATTTCCAGCGCATCGATGCGGATATAACAGATACCTTCAGATCGCGCACATCGAAGAAGGCTCAGGAAGAATATGACGCACAGGCCGAAGAGATCGCCGGCATCGTGAAGAAGGCTCTCAAGAAGGAAGAACTGAATGTCAAGATCGAGAAACTCAAGAACAAGAAGATATCTTCGATCCTGACTCTGTCCGAAGAGACCAGACGCATGCAGGATATGATGAAGATGTACAGCATGCCGGGCATGGATCCGGGGATGTTCGGAAAAGGCGATGAGGGTACGACTCTCGTGCTCAACGCCAACCATCCTCTTGTTCAGTACATAATGGATAACAAGGACGGAGAGAATACCGTGATGATATGCGAGCAGCTCTATGATCTGGCTAAACTCCAGCAGGCTCCGTTAGAGGCCGATGCGATGACCAGATTTGTACAGAGGAGCAACGATATCATGCTCCTTCTGACCAAATAAAAAATCAGCGCAAGCCCCCGTGAAAACACGGGGGCTTTTCTTGTTTGTATGCTTGAGATTTGGTATAATCTTTATATCTATGAGAAGAATTATCGAGAGCATAAATAACGGTCAGATCCAAAGGGAATTCGGTACCCTGACTTTTTCCGTCAGCAGAGTGGAACACACTATTCGCCCCGGTGCAACATGCGAGGGCTCTTTTAGTGTTACGGCTTCTTCACATGCCCTGAGTGAGGGCTATGTTTATTCCGACGATTACCGTATGGAATGCATAACTACCGAGTTCTCCGGAATGCAGGATGAGATCGCCTACCGATTCAATGGTACGGATCTTATCCCCGGCCAGGAAGTCAAAGGCAATTTCGTATTGCTTTCGAACAGGGGAGAATACCAGATCCCCTTCAGCATAAGCGTGGAATCGGAATTTCTTCAGTCTTCGATAGGACCGATCCGCAACGTCTTTCATTTCACCAATCTGGCAAGGACCAAATGGGATGAGGCGCTGGCTCTTTTCTACTCTCCGCGGTTCGAGGAGATATTTACCGGCCCCGATCGCGAGTTCCTCGCTCTGTACAGATGTCTGTCCGGAGTAAAGGGCTCCGGGAGAAACATGGATGAGTTCCTGATCTCCATACACAAGAAGACCCCGGTCGAATACATACCCGCGGAGAAGAGTGTGGACATCAGCGACCCCGGTGATATTTCGCGCTTCAGGCTGGAGATCGTGAAGAACGGATGGGGCTATACACGCTTCAGGATCATGACCGAAGGAGAATTCTTAAGCGTTGAAGATTCCGAGGTCGACTTCGATTCATTCCTCGGAAATAAATATCAGCTCTACTACTACGTGGATCCCGCAAAGCTCCATGTAGGCAGCAATTACGGTGCTATCAGGCTCGTATCCGACCGCGGTGAAGAGACCATCCCCGTGGTGGTCAGAGTCACCGGTGAGCATCTCCATCTTAAGGACATGACCAAGGTCAGGATGCAGAGAGTCGTCTCTTTGATGGAATGCTATGAAGCTCATCGCCTGAAGAAGATAAGTACCAGAGAGTGGCTTGACAAGAGTCAGGCTATCGTGACCGATATGCTGGCCAGCGATCCCGAGGACCTGCGTGCCAGACTCTATCAGATCCATCTGATGATCACGCACGGGCGCAGCAATGAAGCCATGTGGAACCTGAGGAAAGTAAAAGACCAGGCCCAGAGCGTCCAGACGGAGAATTCATATCTGTGGTGTTACTACCTGTATCTGAACTCTCTCATAGACGAAGAAGATATGGATATCGATACTCTGACCGAAGAGGTGGAGTACTGCTATAAGACCGATCCCGATAACTGGCGCCTTTGCTGGCTTCTCTCCGTGATGTCGCCGGAGTACAAGGATGCCGTACGCAGATGGGAGATGTATGAGCAGGCCTACGATCGCGGCTGCAATTCTCCTGCGATCTATCTGGAAGCCGCACGCATCGCCATGGATAATCCTGCGATCATCAGCAAGCTTGACGGTTTCGACATGATGGTGATCAGGTATCTGAGCAAGAAACAGCTCATGACCGAGGACCTGGCCGTAGCGGTCCGTACCATTGCGGAGCATACCAAAGAGTATTCTCCTTCCATGATCAGACTGCTTGCTTTCTGCTATCAGGACGATCCCCAGGACGATCTGCTCTCGATCATATGCTCACAGCTGATAAGTGCCGGACGCAAGGACATCAAAGCTCACAGATGGTATGAATACGCCGTCATGCAGGGACTGAAGATCACGCGCCTGTATGAATACTTCATGATGAGCGTGGATAAGAACTCCGAAGATGAGATACCGCGCAGCGTGCTCCTGTATTTTTCATTCCAGTCGGATCTGGACTATGAGACCAATGCATATCTGTATGCGTATGTGGTGGCACATCGAAAAGAAGATCCCGAGATGTACTCCAAGTATAAGCGTCAGATATCGGAATTCGTGGCCGATCAGCTGAAAGCGCATCATAACAACAGATTCCTTGCGGTCCTTTATAAGGACATGATCGATGATGTCACTCTTTCCGATCAGAAGACGGCGGAAGATGTAGCGGATGTGTTTTTCATCTACGAACTGGATACATCGGACATTCCCGATGCCAGATACTGCGTGCTCAGTTATGAGCACTGCGACGGGGAACAGCTTTTCCCCGTAAATGACGGAAAAGCATATATCCCGATATACAGTGACGATCATTGCATAGCGATAGAGGACAGCAACCGCAACCGTTTCGTGGGAACGGCCCGGACAGAGCCCATACGTCTCATGTCACCGGGCAGGATCCTGCTGTCGTTGCAGCTGCTCGTCAAAGATCATATCGGAATAGATACATACTGCTGCATCGAGCACCGCATGAGCGTTGATATCCGCAGCGAGAATGAGTTCAGGTTCAGAAACCTTCTGGAAAACGGAGGCTTTTCCGCGGATTACGCCAGGAACGTGACGATGAAACTTGCCCGGTTCTATTATGATCAGGACAGGATAGAAGAACTTGATTCGTTCCTTGAGAAGCTCGACAGCTCGGATGTTGCCGAATACGAACGCGCCGAGTGCATACGGCTCATGATAAGCCGCAGCATGTATGACAAAGCCATGGACTGGATATACAGATACGGTCCCGAGGGCGTTGACAAGGTTGTCTTGAGCGACCTGGTCTACGGCTGGCTTCCCGTTCACAGGGATGAGCCCGGACAGTATGATGCGCTCGTGACCCAGATCATTTTCGAGTGTCTCGAATCCGGCAAGATCAATCTCGTGGCCATGCAGTATGAGATGGCCCATATATGCGGTACATTAAGGACTCTCAGAGACGTATGGAAAAAGGCGAGAGAGTTAAAGTCCGATACACGCGACCTTGAGGAGAAGATGCTGATCCAGATCCTCTATACCGGCGGATATGTTCCCGAGAGATCCGAAGTCCTGTGGAATTATGCGCATAACGAACCCGACCGTGATATCCTGACCGCGGCACTCGCAAACGCTTCTTTCGAGAACTTCGTGGAAGGCGCGGTGACACCCGATCGGATCTTCGACATCCTGACAGATGCCTATGAGATGGGCATAAGTCTCGGCAAGATCTGCGATCTGGCTTATGTCAGACATATGGCCGAGAACAAGGACAGGATCGATGACCGCACACGTCCGCTGCTTAAAGAGGCCCTTCACAGACTTCTTGCCGATGACGTGGTGATCTCCTGCTTCAGGGAACTGGCCGATTTCATGCCGTCCATGGGGCGCTTTTCGGATTGCGTGATCATCGAGTACCGTACATCGCCCGATACCAGGGTTGACATACACTACATCATAGAGAGCGAGGATGAGGATTATCATACCGATCCTATGAGGGAAGTGTACAAGGGTGTATATTCCAAGATGTTTACGATCTTCTTCGGTGAAAAGATCATGTACTACATAACTGAAGAGACCGATGATGAGAATGAGAAACTGTCCGAGTCCAACACGCTCGCCAAGAACGATATGGGAGATTCTGCTCCCAGGGGACGCTTCGGACTGATAGACGATATGTGCATGGCAAGGGCCCTGAGGGATTATTCCACGGTGGATGCTCTGATGGAGGAGTATTACCGCCGCGAATACATGTCCGACAGGCTGTTTGGCATGCATAAGGGATGACTGGTATGGTAGTGGGATTTGACCTCGGAAAATATGCGGTGCAGATCAGTTACCTGCGTGACGGAATGGAAGCTCCGCAGATGGCGGAACAGGTCATAGGGTCGCAGGTATTTAACATACCCATGGTTCTGTGCAAGAGACATAAGGTCAATCAGTGGTTCTACGGTCGTGAAGCCATCAGGCAGCACGAACGCGGAGAGGGCACACTTGTGGACGGGCTGCTCCGGAAGGCTGTCGACGGCGAACGTGAGGTCATAGACGGTGAGGAGATAGAAGGGATCGCGCTGCTCACTCTTTTTATCAAGAGGAGCTTGTCGGTACTCGGCGGATCCCACGTAAGCGGCTCGATCACGGATATCATGTTTACATGCGAGACATTGGATACGGAAGTCGTGAACGTTATGAGCCGCGTGTCCGAAGGACTTCAGCTTCGTAACTGCAATGTCTATTTCCAGAGCTATGCGGAGAGCATATATCATTACGTGATCCATCAGGACAGGGAGATATGGCGCGAAGCCGTCATGTGCTCGTATTATGACGGTAATGACGTGACGGATTATACATTCAGCTGTAATCCCAAGACCACTCCGATAGTTGCGTTTGTGGACAAGTCGATGCCTTACAGGATGCCGATGCCCCAGATCGTGACCGAGGATGCCCGGGCTGCCGCTTATGAGAGGCTCGACAGGCAGTATTCGGACCATATGAAGGATGAGCTTGCGGATACGTATCTGTCGGCTATATATCTTCTGGGCGACGGCTTTAAGGAAGAATGGTATTCGAAGTCTGTCGGGATCCTGGCCCGTAACAGGAGGGTTTTTGTCGGAAACGACCTTTTCAGCCGCGGAGCCTGCTATTCGCTCCAGGATAAGTATACGCCTTCCGAAACGGCCAGGACTCATGTTTTCCTGGGTGTCGACAAACTCAGGAGCAATATCGGCATGGATGTATTAAGACGCGGCAAGGGATCATATCTGGCACTCCTCGATGCCGGTATCAACTGGTATGACGTGAAGTGTGAGTACGAGCTCTTTTTGCCTGAGGACGGCAAGCTTCATCTGGTGATCATACCGCTGGACGGCGGAGAGCATACGGGGCGCGATATAGAACTCATAGATATGCCGGATCGCGATCCCGATACGCTGAGGGTGCTGCTTAAGATGTCAATGAGTGACGTTAACACCGTCAATATCCACATAGAGGATCTCGGATTCGGAGAACTGTTCGAACCCTCCGGCAGGGAATGGGATTTCGTGATAGAGGTTTAGCATAACCCCATGGAAAATGTCAGGTTAGCCTGCGGGCACAGAAGCAAAACTCCATATCTGATCGACAAGATGATGGTCAGGGTATATTCTCCCGAGGAACTGTGTTACGCCATCGTTCTGGATGCGTATCTCCTGGATGAGACTTTTGCATCCGAAGAACTTGCAAAGTGGCTGGGCGAGGAGTGCGGCCTTGATGATCTGTGCCGCGAACTGACGGAGCATGTCAGGAGAAAAGGCTCCGTTGAAGGATATGCCAGGATCATCATGGAATATGTCGGTTTCTATGATGATGAGAGCATCGCCGAGACCTGTGCGGTCATCCGCGACAACGCATCACTGTCCGTATATGAGAAAAACAAAGCTCGTGCGGACTACTACCTGATGTGCGGCCGCGTGACCATGGCGCTTGAAGCATATAATGAGCTTCTGGAGTCCATTCCCGAAAATGAGAAAAAAGTCCGCGCATCGATCTGGCATAACTGCGGCTATGCATATACCAGGATGTTCAGGTTCGCAGAGGCGGCCAAGGCTTATTACTGCTCCTACAAGACTCTGCCCGGAGACGATTCGCTCAGGCAGTTTCTGACCGCGCTTCGTATATCCAGGGATGACAAAGAGTATCTGGATTACATATCTGGACATCCCGAGTTCTTCGACATGTCTCAGCGTGTGGAAAAGAGCATCCGTCAGGCCGAAGGGGCTTTTGAGGGGACGGACGAGTTCCGTTCGATCATGGCGATGAAGATGCTCCGCGAGGAAAGTACCAGCTACGGCGAGCAGACCACTCCTTACTATGAACAGCTTGACAAACTGCTTGAGGATCTCAAAAGCTCATATCGTGAAATGGTGGCAACATAATGGGTTTATGGAACAGCTTCAAAAAAAAGATATCGAGTTTTTCCGACGACTGGGATGATCTGGATGACTGGAACGAGTGGGACTCCGATGCGGATATCGATGAGGATGAGGACTACGGTGACGGAGACGAATCCGATGCCAAAGGATCACTCGGACGCGACTGGGAGCGTGTGATATATTCGCGCGAGCATATAGACATCCACGATCACAAGCAGAGGCACGACTATGTGGTCGGATGTCTCGAGCAGATAGCCGAGGCGACCAGAGAGATCGAGAACCTCGAATACGAATACAACATGGTGACCGCCTATCTTAAGGATATGGAGGAGATAGAGGCTCTTCCTCCCGATGAAAAAGCGGCACTGGAATCGGCTGCTGCCAAGGTCTCCGCGATACGAAGGGACCGCGATAAGGAAGAGGCCAAGATCAACAAGGGAATGTCCGATGCGAAGTTTGCCCAGCTCATGATGCTGGATGAAGGAGTGGAGGACGGGATACGCAAACTGACCGAAGCCGAGGATTATCAGCGCAAGATCAAGAACGACTTAAAGCAGCTGGACAATGAGAGAAGTGCTTTCAGATACAGAAGGAGTGAACTCATAAGCGAGATGGAAGACTGTCAGGGTATGGCGGTCGTATGCTCTGTCGCAGTTGCGGTCTGCCTGTTCGCTCTCATCATCATGCAGTTCGGATTCCATATGAATACGACGGCGGGATATGTACTGGCAGCAGGCGGCGCTTCGCTCTTCTATATATTTGTCTTCCTCAAATACAGAGAGGCCTCGAGCGAGTTTAAGAAGCTGAACTCCGAGACCAACAGACTGATACTTCTCCAGAACAAGGTCAAGATCAGATATGTTAACAACACTAATCTTCTCGACTATCTGTGCATGAAGTACAAGGTCGATTCCTCAAAGGAGCTTGCAAAACTCTGGAAGCAGTTTAATGAGGAAAAGGAACGCAGGGCAGCCATCAGACAATCACAGATGGCACTCGATCTGGTAGAGAACGAGCTCATGCACATACTGCGTAAATATCAGATAGGCGATACGGCGATCTGGCTCAACCAGACCGATGCGATCCTGGATCACAAGGAAATGGTGGAGATCAGACACAGCCTCATCTTACGAAGACAGTCACTCAGGAAACGCATGGACTATAACCGTGAGGTGGTGGCAGCCAACGCCCAGAACGAGATCAAGGATCTGGTCGAGTCATACCCGAAGTATTCGGGAGAGATCATGGCTCTTGTCGAAGAATATGATGCGAGGGAAGGTGCCGGTCTTTCTTGACGCAAAACTCCCTGTTTGATAGGATTGTAAAGGTGCCCGTTCGGGCTTATTTCAGGAGGTAAACATGCCTACAGATGTATACAGTTCTCCGCTTTCGGAGAGATATGCCAGCAAAGAGATGCAATATATCTTTTCTCAGGACAAGAAGTTCACCACATGGCGAAAACTGTGGATAGCTCTTGCCGAGACAGAGATGGAACTGGGACTGTCGCGTGACGGCGAGCCGGTCATCGATCAGGAGATGATCGATGAGATGCGTGCCCACGTGGACGACATCAACTATGATGTGGCCAAAGCGCGTGAAAAAGAAGTCCGCCACGATGTAATGAGCCATGTATATGCGTATGGTGTTCAGTGCCCCAAGGCAGCGGGCATCATCCATCTGGGAGCAACGAGCTGCTATGTCGGTGATAACACCGATATCATCGTGATGAGGGAAGCGCTTGAACTCGTTCGCAAGAAACTCGTATGCGTTATCGATGAGCTGTCTTCTTTTGCGGATAAATACAAGTCACTCCCGACACTTGCGTTCACTCACTTCCAGCCAGCACAGCCCACGACCGTGGGTAAGAGAGCGACCCTCTGGACTCAGGAGTTCGTTATGGACTTAGAGGATCTTGAGTATGTGCTCGGCTCTCTTAAACTGCTGGGTTCCAAGGGAACGACCGGAACGCAGGCTTCTTTCCTGGAACTGTTTAACGGTGATCAGGAGACCATAGATAAGATCGATCCGATGATCGCACATAAGATGGGATTTGAGGAGTGCTATCCGGTATCCGGACAGACCTATTCCAGAAAAGTGGATACGAGAGTCTGCAATGTACTCGCGGGCATCGCGGCATCGGCTCACAAGATGAGCAACGATATCAGACTTCTCCAGCACTTAAAGGAAGTCGAGGAGCCCTTCGAAAAGAGCCAGATCGGTTCATCCGCAATGGCATACAAGCGTAATCCCATGAGAAGCGAGCGCATCGCTTCGCTCTCAAGATACGTGATGATAGATGCACTTAATCCTGCCATCACATCGGCTACGCAGTGGTTCGAGAGAACGCTGGACGATTCGGCCAACAAGAGGCTTTCGATCCCCGAGGCGTTCCTGGCCATAGACGGTGTGCTGGATCTGTGCTTAAATGTCGTGGACGGTCTTGTGGTAAACGAGAAAGTCATAGCCAAGAGACTTATGAGCGAGCTTCCTTTCATGGCCACCGAGAATATCATGATGGATGCGGTCAAGGCCGGCGGCAACAGACAGGAACTCCACGAGAAGATCAGGCAGCTGTCCATGGAGGCCGGGAACAATGTCAAGAAGCACGGTCTTGATAACAATCTGCTCGAGCTCATAGCCGAAGAGCCTTGCTTCGGCATGGATCTTGAAGAACTGAAGGCCACAATGGATCCCGCCAAATATGTGGGCAGGGCTCCGCTTCAGGTAGAGAAGTTCATCGCGTCGGTCATCGAACCGATACGCGCTTCGCATAAGGAAATGCTCGGTGCCAAAGCCGAGATCAATGTTTAAAACAGGAGGAATGAGATGGTAAAGGCAGTTGTAGGCGCTAACTGGGGCGACGAAGGAAAAGGCAAGTTTACCGATATGCTTGCCGAGGATGCGGACATAGTCATCCGCTTTCAGGGAGGAGCAAATGCCGGTCATACGATCGTGAACGATTACGGCAAGTTTGCACTTCATACCATGCCTTCAGGCGTATTTCATCAGAAGATAATGAATATCATAGGTAACGGAGTTGCTTTTGATATCGAGAAGTTCATGAAGGAACTGGATGATATAACATCCAAGGGCGTGCCTGCTCCTCAGATCATGATATCCGACAGAGTTCAGGTGATGATGCCTTATCATGTGACATTTGACACATTGGAAGAGGCCAGACTTGCAGGCAAGTCATTCGGCTCCACGAAATCGGGTATCGCTCCTTTTTATTCCGACAAGTATGCCAAGATCGGATGGCAGATAAATGAGTTCTATCAGGATGACGATGTCCTTAAAGAGAAGATCGCCCGCATAGCTGCCATCAAGGACGCTCTGCTCGTGAACCTTTATCATACGGATCCTCTCGATCAGGCTGCGATCCTTGACTGGATCAAGACACAGCGCGAGCGTGTTAAGCCTTATCTCGGGGACGTATCCCTCTATCTTGATAAAGCACTTAAGGAAAAGAAGACCGTGCTCCTTGAAGGTCAGCTCGGTACCATGAAGGATCCCGATCACGGCATCTATCCCATGGTAACTTCTTCATCACCTCTTGCAGCATACGGTGCGATAGGTGCAGGTATCCCTCCTTATGAGATACAGCAGATCGTAGTCATCTCCAAGGCATATTCATCAGCAGTGGGGGCCGGTGCTTTTGTATCGGAGATCTTCGATAAGGAAGCCGAGGAACTCAGAAATCACGGCGGTGACGGCGGAGAGTACGGCGCTACGACGGGACGCCCCAGAAGAGTCGGCTGGTATGATTGTGTGGCATCCAAATACGGCTGCCGTCTGCAGGGCTGTACCGATGTGGCTCTCTCGGTTCTCGATGCGCTCGGCTATCTGGATGAGATCCCGGTTTGCGTGGGATATGAGATAGACGGAGAGATCACGACCGAGTTCCCCGTAACACATCTTCTCGACAGGGCCAAACCCGTACTCAAGGTATTCCCGGGCTGGAAATGCGATATCAGGGGAATTAACAAGTTCGAAGAACTCCCGATCGAAGCACAGAATTATGTAAACTTCATCGAAGAGCAGATCGGATATCCCATCACGATGGTATCAAACGGGCCGAAGCGCAGTGATGTGATCTACAGGGATAGTAAGCTTAAGAAGTAAATATACATAAGGAGACAATATGCAGTCACGTACACATAACTGTAATCAGTTAAGAATAGAGAATGCAGGAGAGAAGGTCACCATCGTCGGATGGTACGAGAACCTGCGTAAGGTATCAAAAAATCTCGGTTTTCTGATCCTCAGGGATTTCTACGGAACCACTCAGGTAGTGATAGAGACCGAAGAGATGATGGAGATCATCGACAGTGTGAACAACGAGTCCACAATATCAGTCACGGGTACCGTGAGAGAGCGTTCCAGCAAGAATGCCAATATCCCTACCGGTGATATCGAGGTCGTTCCCGAAGCGATAGAGATCCTGGGCAAGTGCATCTATAACGAGCTTCCTTTCGAGATCAACAGATCCACCGAAGCCGATGAGAACATGAGACTCAAATACAGATACCTTGACTTAAGGAATCCTGCCGTCAAGAGCAAGATGGTCTTAAGAAGCCGCATCGTGGCCGAGCTCAGACGCCGAATGAACGAACTGGATTTTCTGGAGATAACCACTCCGATCCTTACCTGTTCATCGCCCGAGGGAGCAAGGGATTATCTGGTGCCCGCCCGTAATCATCCCGGCAAGTTTTATGCTCTTCCACAGGCACCCCAGCAGTTCAAGCAGATACTCATGGCTTCGGGCTTTGACAGATATTTCCAGATCGCTCCCTGCTTCAGGGATGAGGATGCGAGAGCAGACCGTTCTCCCGGAGAGTTTTACCAGCTCGATATGGAGATGGCTTTTGCTTCCCAGGAGGATGTTTTTGCGATAGTTGAAGAAGTGCTTCCTCCGGTATTCGAAGAGTACGGAGTATATAAGAACGCTTCCAAGGCTCCTTTTAAGAGGATCCCGTACCTTGAGTCCATGGAGAAGTACGGTACCGATAAGCCCGATCTTCGTATCGACTTAGAGCTTACCGATGTGACCGCACTTATGAAGGATTGCGGTTTCCCTCCGTTCGGAGAGGCAGACGTGATCAAGGCTGTCGTGGTAGACGGTTTTGAAGCCACACGTAAGCAGATAGATGCGATCATGGCCGAGACCGAGACGATCTCGGGTGGAAAAGGCTATTGGTTCAAGGTTGACGAGACCGGTGCGATCGCCGGAGGCATCGCCAAGTTCCTTCAGGAAAAAGCGGATGAAGTAAAGAGCGCTCTCGGAATAAAAGCGGGAGATTTTGTGGGACTTACCTGCGGAGACAAAGGCGCTGCATTAAAGAGCGCCGGTACACTCAGAAAACTTCTCGGATCCGCATCCGAAAAGCATATGAAGCAGGACGCATATGAGTTCTGCTGGATAGTTGATTTTCCGATGTATGAGATAGGTGAGGAGTCAGGTGAGCTGGAGTTCTGCCACAATCCTTTCTCAATGCCTCAGGGAGGTCTTGATGCACTTAAGACCCAGGATCCTTTAAGCATCCTGGCATATCAGTATGACCTCGTATGCAACGGCGTGGAACTCTCCAGCGGAGCAGTCAGAAATCACGATCCCGAGATCATGATCGAAGCATTTAAGCTGGTCGGACTCGGAGAAGAGGATGTGAAGGCCAAATTCCCCGCCATGTACAATGCTTTCTGCTACGGAGCACCTCCGCATGCCGGAATAGCTCCCGGCGTTGACCGTATGATCATGCTCATCTGCGGTGAGGAGAGCATCCGTGAGATCATTCCTTTCCCGATGAACAAGAATGCCTGCGACATCATGATGGGTGCACCTGCCGAAGTGAGCGAGGCTCAGCTTCGTGACGTCCATATCCGCATAGAGATGCCGAAGGAAGAGGACTGATATGAACCGGAGTGACGTACTTGAACTGCGCCGCAGGTTCAAAAAGGAAAACTGTACCATAAGCCGTATGGCCGGCTGCTATGTCGACGGCTATAAGAATAAGGTTCTGACCTTTAATGAGAATTTCCTGAATCTCCCCGAGGATGAGTTCTATAAGTATATGGAACTTGCCAAGAAGACTCTTGGCGGAGCTGTCGGAAACAATATCCTCGAACTTGAATTTCCCGCGGAAGAGGAAGAACCCGGTGGCCGTCAGCAGTTCTATATGGGATTGAAGAGCAGTGACTTGAAGAATGAGGACCTGCTTGAGAGACTCTATGATCTGATCATAGAAAACTACAGCCATACCGGTAATTTTCTGATACTGGTCTTCAAGGACACATATGATGTGATGACCCGCACTTCCGATCATCAGAAACTTGATGAGTCGGAAGAGGTCTATGAATATATTCTTGTCAGCGTATGTCCCGTTGATCTGTCCAAGCCGGGCCTGGGTTACAGGGAAGCTGAGAACAGGATCGGGTCGCGTATCAGAGACTGGATAGTGGCTCCTCCCGATACCGGATTTCTTTTTCCGGCATTTGACGAAAGAAGCGCGGACATACACAAGGTCGATTACTTCATCAAGGATCCCAAGGATTCTCATCCCGAGTTCATCGAGGAAGTTCTCGGATGCGGTGTGAAGAGATCCGCAACGGAACTCAAGAAAGCTTTTCAGGCGATCGTCCGAAGCTCATGCGGTCAGGATACGGCGAAAGCCGAATCCATACTCACCGATATCAGCGAGAGCATAAACGATCGTGTTAATGAATTAAGGGCAGATGCGGAAGCCGGTATCGTGAGCGGTGCGCCGATCGTCTTAAACGATCATGTGATCGAAGAGATCCTTAAGGAAAACGATGTAGAGGAGACAAGCGCAAAGAGCATCCGCGAGATCTGTCATGATGAATTTGCCGATGAAGCACCTCTTCTGGAGAATCTCGTGACCGAAAAGGAACTGAAGGAGAGTCTGCGCGTTCGCCACGAAAAGGATCTCGTAAGAGAAAACAGTGAATTAAAGAACAGATTATCTGTCATGGAATCCGACGGAGGTGTTATAGTTAATGTGGATCCGTCGCTCGAAGGCCGTATAAAGACAGAGATCATCGATGCCCAGAAGTTTGTGCTCATTCCGGTCACGGATGGAGATCAGATCATCATAAACGGGCACGAAAAAGACATTTAGAGGATTACAGCCGCAGAATGCAGATAACTCATATATATCTGATATATGATGTATGTGCGGTCATAGCATTGGCCACACTCATACTGGCCCTGGTAGCAAGGGGATTGTACAAAGGCAGGAGTAACAAACTGTTTCTGCTTTTGTGCATTGTACTCCTTCTGGCCGGTATCCTGGATATAGCTTCCGAATATATGGATCTGATCGCCGCGCATGCACAGTGGCAGACACCGTTAAGATATCTGCTCAATCTTCTGTATTATCTGTTCCATAACCTCATGTCGCCGCTGTACTTCCTGTATATGGCGTCCATCATAGGGATATGGTACAAGACCAAGAGGACCAGTGCCCTGCTGTATCTGTGGCTGGTTCCGTATAATGTCGATATAATCCTTCTGATCATAAACATCGCCAATCATAAGATGTTCTACTTCGACGAAAATCTGGAGTTTTTCCATGGCCCGTGGTTCATGGTCCTGTATTTCGTCGCTTTTTACTATATGTTCTTCGAGATCGTAGTTCTCACCCGTTACCGCAGGCTTGTCACAGGTCTGCGTTTCTGGCTCCTTATGAGCATGCTTCCTTTAAACGGAGCTGCCGTTCTGGTCCAGTTCTTCATACCCGATCTTCGTATCGAGATAATCACGACGACCATCATATGCATAGCGATAGCCATCACCGTTCACAGACCTGAGGATATGATGGATGAAGTCATGGGAATGCAGAGCTACAAGGCATTTCTCGGAAACGTCCACACCAACTATGTTGCTCATGCTCCCGTGAGCTATCTGATGATCCGTATCAATAACTACAGACTTCTTCGCAGAAGCCTCGGAATGACCAATTATACCGAACTGATCCAGACGGTCGCTGCCAGGATCAATCAGATATCGGCTTCCGTGAGCGCTGTTTTTGAAACATATTATCTCGAACAGGGATCGTTCGTTATCACGGCGGATTCGGACTATTACAGTCCGCTGCTCAACGCCGGACATGCGATCAACTCATATATGAACAAACCCATAGCCCTCCATCATATGGAGGTAAAGCTTGAAACAACGGCATGCATGGTCAGATGCCCCGAGGATATAGATACCGAGGACGGTCTGCTCAACTTCGAAGGAACATTCAATACCAAACTGCCGGTAACGGAGCGGGTCATCGTTGTTTCCGAACTTACCAGGGATAACGACTTCCGTATCCGCAGTGACATGGATGCGATCATAAGCCGCGCCATAGAGAACCATAAGTTCATGATGTACTATCAGCCTATATACAATGTGGAAAAAGGCATGTTTACATCGGCTGAGGCTCTGATAAGGCTTATTGACGACGAGTACGGATTCGTATCACCGGCACTTTTCATCCCTGCCGCTGAGGACAGCGGGGCGATCCATGATATAGGAGAGTATGTCACCGACGAAGTCTGCAGGTTCATAGGCAGCCATGATCTGAGCGCACTGGGTATCGAGTATATCGAGATAAATCTTTCTGCAGCCCAGTGCATCGAATCCGATCTGTACGAACGCATTCGGGCATGCATGGACAGGCACGGGGTAAGACCCGATCAGGTCAATCTTGAGATCACCGAGACGGCCGCCGATTATGATCCCGAAGTCACCGACAGGAATATCTCCAAACTTGCCGGGGACGGCATCAGATTCTCGCTGGATGATTACGGTACCGGATATTCCAACATCACCAGAGTGGTACAGCTCCCTCTGGATATAGTTAAGCTTGACAAGTCGCTCGTTGACGATATGGATATTCCTTCCATGTGGGCGGTCATCAGGAATACGGTCAGGATGCTCAAACGCATGAAAAAACTGATACTTGTCGAGGGCGTTGAGGATAAGCGCGCTTTGGACAAATTCACAAATATCGGCTGTGATTTTATACAGGGCTTTTATTTCAGTAAGCCGCTCCCGGAGAATGATTTCATCGCTTTTGTAAAAGAGCAGAACAAAGAGGTTGTCGGAGAATAAAGAATGCAGATACTTACATTTGACGAATGCGCTTTATTCATAATCCTTCTTTTCTGGGGTTTCGCACTTATCAGAAAGGAGTACAAGAACAGATCGGGTAAGATCCTGATGTTCCTGCTTACGCTGGTACTGCTTACCGTTATCGCCGATCTCGGCGGAGGAACGATATGCAACTATTGCAGCGGGGGACGGGTATACCTGATCCTGGCGTATGTCTATACCTATCTCTATTTCTTCTGTCATAATCTGCTTTTGCCGGTATACATGCTGTATATATATTCCAGCCTGGATCTGTGGCATATTTTCAGGGAGTACAGATTTAGACATGCGCTTTGGTGGGGACTCATCATAGTGGATAACGTGGTGCTGGCTCTGAACGGTTTTGTGTTTGACGTATTTAAACTCACCGATGACATCACCTATGTCAGAGGACCCTGGCTGGTAGTCTTTTATCTGGTTGCGGTCATCTATATAGGATGGATACTGGGGACACTGATCCGCTTCAGAACCTATATCCTGAAAGACAAGCTTTCCACACTCATATTCCTGTTTGTATCCGTCAGTGCGGGACTTGCGATACAGCTTACCCAGACGGGGCTGCTCGTTGAGTGCTTCAGCATTTCTTTGGCGGTGCTCTTTTTCATGGTAATGCTCCGCAGGGCCGTAAATCAGGTAAACCCCATAACCGGTGCACAGAAGTATACTGCCTGCATAGAAAAGGTCACGATGAACTTCAAGTCGGCCAAACCCATTTCGGTCGTGTTCGTCAAGATCGTGAACAACAATAACCTGCATATGTATCTGGGCCTGAAGGGGCATAACGAGTTTCTTTATTCCACTACTTCGAGGATCAATTCGATATGCGCCGGTCACGGACTGACTTCTTCCGTTTACTATATGGAGAACGGATTGTATGCCATAGTATCCGATGAGGCGGTTGAGGAGATAGTTGCGGATGCTGCAGAGGAGATCATGGACTCGCTCACGGCCGAGCACCATATCGGCAAACTTACAGTTTTTGCGGACGTCAGGGTCTGCGTGGTGTTCTGTCCCAAGGATATGAGCGATTCGTCCAGCCTGTTCTCGCTGGGAACAAACTTCCACCGTACGCTCCCCGATACGCAGAATGTACATTATTACAGGGATTTCAAGGATAATGATGAGTATAAGGTCCGTAATGACCTGGACGATATCCTTCGCAGGGCTGTAAGAGACAATAATTTCGAGATGTATTATCAGCCCATATATTCGGTGAGGGAAAAGAAATTCGTGGCTGCTGAGGCCATGATAAGACTTAACGATCCGATATACGGTCAGGTGCCGCCGTCACTTTTCATTCCGGCTGCCGAGATAAACGGCTGTATACATGATATCGGAGATTTCGTGTTTAACGATGTCATCCGTTTCATATCCACGCTGGATATGAATGCGCTGGGACTTAAGTATATCGAGATGAACCTGTCGGCCAGCCAGTGTATCGAGGTCGATCTGGTCGATAAGATCAAGAATCTGATGTTTGAATACGGAGTGGATCCGAGGTTCGTGAGCTTCGAACTGACCGAAGCCGCGACTGACATGAACCCTGAGATAGTGGACATGAATATCAGGAAACTTCATGAATACGGAGTAAAGATCGCTCTGGACGACTACGGTACCGGATATTCCAACATCAAGCGTACCACGGGGCTTCCCATAGATCAGGTCAAGCTTGATAAGAGTTTCGTTGATATGATCGACGATCCGCAGATGTGCATAGTGATCCAGGATACGATATCCATGTTCAAGGAAATGGATAAGGAAGTGCTTGTAGAAGGCGTTGAGGAAGAGGCGGTTGCCCGCAAGTTCTCGGATCTGGAAGCGGATCTGATCCAGGGCTGCGAGCTCATGCAGGGATTCTTCTTCTGTAAGCCGATCCCGGGACCTGAGTTCCTGGATTTCATTAAGAGGTACAAGGACAAGGCTTTTGAGTCGATAATCTGAGACCTCTCGCGCATGATGCCGGAGATCGTCATCCGATCTCGCGCATGATGTCAGCGATCAGGTCGCGTTCGTCCATAGGGTATTTGACACCCTTGATCTCCTGATAATCTTCGTGCCCTTTGCCGGCCAGGACTATGATGTCGCCGGGGAGGGCATTTTCTATGCTGTAACGGATCGCTTCCTTGCGGTCCGCGATCTCCACATACTTACCGTCTGTCTTGGAGATACCCGTCTTTATGTCGTTTATGATATCCTGAGGTTCCTCGTTTCTGGGGTTATCGGAGGTGATGATGGTGAGATCCGCAAGACGGCCGCTCACTTCCCCCATCTCAAAACGTCTGAGTTTCGATCTGTTTCCGCCGCAGCCGAAGAGACATACGAGACGGCCGGGTTCATAGGCTTTGAGAGTGGTCAGAAGACTTTCCAGAGCCATGGCGTTATGCGCATAGTCTATGAGCATCGTATAATCATCGGATATATGGACCGGCTCTACGCGTCCTTTAACACGGGCATTGGTGAAGCCCGTCTGCATGACGTCATCCGGGATGTTCAGCACATGGCAGATGGAGATCGCACACAGGGCGTTATATACACTGAAATAACCCGGCGTCGGAAGGGTGATGTGAGTATTCACGAGGCCGTTTGCATCGAACTCCACGCCGAGAATGCCCGGACGGTTGATGAGTGTGATGTTTTTCGCGGTGATGTCAGGTGCGGTGGCAGCTTCTTTATCGATCCCGTATGTCAGTACATCGCAGGTGTGTCCGTCCATTATACGTGACAGATGCTCGTCATCGGCGTTGAATATGCCGTGGCGGCACTGCTTAAACAGCAGACTCTTGCATCTGATATAGTCGTCTAAGTCCTTATGCTCGTTAGGCCCGATGTGGTCGGGCTCGAGATTAGTGAATATGCCGATATCAAAGATGAATCCCTGGGTTCTGTGGAGCATGAGCCCCTGAGAAGATACTTCCATTACCACATGCGTCATGCCGGCAGCGACCATTCTCGAGAAGTATTCCTGAATGAGATAGGATTCGGGAGTCGTATTGTCCGCATGAATGTGCTCGTCGCCGATCACGATCTCGATCGTTCCGATCAGACCGCACTTAAGACCTGCGTGCTCCAGGACCGACTTGACCAGATAAGTGGTGGTAGTCTTGCCTTTGGTGCCGGTTATGCCGATCACGGTAAGCTTATCAGCCGGATCATCGAACCACGCCGCCGAGATGAATGCCATCGCATATCGTGTATCATCGACTTTGATCACGGTGACTGAGTCGGGGATATCGGACAGCTCTTTGGATACTATAAGACATGAGGCACCCTTTTCGATCACGTCGGGGATGTAGTCGTGCCCGTCGGAATTTGCGCCCACTATGCAGATGAACATGCTTCCCGGGACCACTTTTCTCGAGTCGTATATCACGGCGGATACATCGATATCGGTTGTTCCCTGTAAGCAGGTGTAGTCAAGTTTTCCCAGAAGATCGTTCAGTTTGGTCATGTGATTTACCTCGTTGGATATAGTTACTAACAAACTATATTATACCGCAAACCGGCGCATATTTCCCGTGCATATTGCGGCCGGCCGGGGCCGGAATCCGAGATTTATGACTCAAAGATCATATATGAATATGATGGCGGCATAGGGTATAATTGAACATATGGAATTTGAATGTAAGAATGTAAAAAGAGCATACGGAAAGCAAAAGGTCCTGCGGGGCATCAGCTTCAGCGCATCAGGCGGCGAGATCATCGGATTTGCAGGGGATAACGGGTCCGGGAAGAGCACCTTGCTAGCTATCCTTGCGGGAGTTGAGCGCCCTGATAATGGCGAAGTGACGATAGACGGCCGGAGCATCAGCCGGATCCGGGATCTTGCGGACAGGATAGGATATGTTCCACAGACGGACCCGCTTCCGGGCGAGTTTAAGGTAAGCGAGTGCCTGGCTCTGTGGTGCGGCCGGACATCAAAACGAAAAGCTGCGGTATCGGACTATGATCTGACGGAGATATTGAATAAGCGGGTGTCCAAACTTTCGGGAGGCATGAGACGAAGAGTGTCGCTCGCATGTGCCGCGGCTTCGGAACCGGATATCCTGATACTGGATGAACCGACCGCTGCTCTGGATATGCACTATAAGAAGCTTATCCGCGCCGATATCCGGAGGATGGCCGAGCGGGGTACGCTCATCATTCTGGTAAGTCATGACAGTGAAGAACTGGATATGTGTAACACTTGTTATAGAATAGCCGGCGGAGTTAATGAAAAGATTTAATCTGTTTGTTCTGCAACTTAGATCGGCCGCTGAGCGGCTTCTTGCGGGACTGCTGATCATGGCAGTCCTTTTCGGATTGATATTTGCCGGAGCTTATCTGTACATGCGCTCAGCGGAAGCTTCGGGCGGACTTATCCGTGTAGCCGTGGTCGCCGATGATTCCCGATTCTCGGATTATGTATTTGAGATGGCAGACGATATCCCGGGGGTCAGCTCGATCTGTACTCTGGAGAAAGAGGAACCGGATGAGGCATTGGATGGCCTGCGCGGAGGTGAGATCGGGCTGGTCATAGAGATCCCCGATGATTTCTATGAAAAGACATCGACGATGCAGGAAGCGCATCTGAAGATATACACAAACGGTACCCCATCCAAATCAGTGTATAAGCTTCTGGGTATGCTGGGAAGCGTATCCGGTCTCATGGAGATCACGGATGCCCAGATACTCAGCATGTACGACACGATCGAGGCTTATGATCTGCCTGTCACGAGAACGGCGATGGAGTGGGAGTTCTTCTCCGGAACGCTAGCGAAGTTTGAAGCCAGAACTGACTATATGGACGTGAAGACCGTGTCGGCATACGGCTCGTATGATCTTCTCAGGTTTTATATGACAAGTGCATTCCTGTGCATGATGCTTCTCGGAGGTGTGACTCTGTTCGGAATGTATACCAAAGAGCAGATGAGACTGGAGAGGACACTGGACAGAGGCAGGGCATCTTATCTGCGTGGCAGCGTGAGCAAAATATGTGCGATGTGGATATCTATGGGCCTGATCGGAGAACTATTACTGATAATATTAAATCGCGTTTTAATATTTATAGATACAACCATACAGAATACGGGCACAGTCATGCAGTTTTCCACACGTTTTCATATATGTCTGTGGACAGCGGCTCTGTCGGCAGCACTGTGGATACATTTTATAGCCGGCCTTGTAGGGACGGATTCAGCTCACTTCAGAGTAGTCTATGTGACACTGATGCTTATCCTGCTCATAGCATCCGGGGTGATGGTTCCCGCGGTCTACCTTCCCGGCGCTTTTCGGAGTGCTGCAGGGATCATACCCACCGGAACACTTCACAGAATGCTGTTGTCCGGAATGTGGGATACCGGACATATCAGGGGCATCAGAAACATTAACGGACTGGTGGTCACATTGATAACGGATGGTATCATATTTGTGATATCGCTTATCCTCTACAGACGGAGGCAGTATATTCATGATTAGAATGCTGATTCAATGGGGGATAAACCGGGTCAAAGTCAATATCAGGAGCTTCTCGTTCTGGCTGATCACCGCGCTCATGACGATCACTTTTCTTCTGTCGCACAGTGTGTCTGGGCGATACAATGAAGATACTCTGGTTCTCGTGTACACTGGTGACGAATCTTTGGAAACTGCAGATGAGTTATACGCTGATATGACCGCGGATACTCCGGAAGGATTCAGATATGAGCGTGTATATGATGAAGAAGAATTAAGACGCCTTGTGAGCGTTAACGAGGCATCATGCGGAGTTGTTTTTGAAGGAATACCGGATGAATACCTTGGATCAGACGATGAAAGGCTTGCGGGAACCGTCACGGACAGGAACTTCGATGACATGCATGTCACCATATACCAGGCGGCGGGAAGCGCGGACGGATATGTGATCAGAGAGATGGTATATCCGGTCCTGGCGAGAATGAGAGCTCCCGGGGAACTGACCGAATATGTGAACCGCGTGGCGGTAACGGACTTAGGCAGCATTCTTACCGGAGAGGCGGGGGAGAGCGCCCGGTATGCGGTGGAACGA
>JAEEGL016588434.1_pt1 | contig 32667 bp, 26 predicted proteins | sample 9134231 | NCBI WGS metagenome assembly JAEEGL01 (sample SAMN16246548, study PRJNA631951) | gut metagenome | biome: gut microbiome; feature: rumen; material: fiber-attached | host: Bos | place: Iran: Karaj | collected 2018-10
ATGCGGATCCCTCCATCACGAAAAGCAGGCTTTTTCTGCATCTCTATGCGGAGAGACAGGGTTCTATGAGAATTCAGAGCGATTCTTTTGCCGGATTTGAAGAAAAGGCTCAATTTTTGTGAAAAAACGGGTACCCATGGAAGGAAGCCTGTGGTATACTGAAACTATCTATGGCAAATACGGCAGAAATCGAAAGACTGCATACGGAACGGTAAAGTTCTCTGTGGAAACCATGTGTCGGCGGCAGGCTGCGTGGCCAAGCGGAAAGCCCTGCCGATTTCGGGAAAGGCACTCCGTGTGCGGAGACGGAAAGGATACAGATAGATTATGAAGATCACCGTTGTTGGACTCGGAGGCGTGGGGGGCTTTGTCGGAGGTGCGCTGGCCCGCGTTCAGCCGCAAACCTGTTTTCTCACCCGTGGGGCGGCCCTTTCGGTCATTCGGGAAGAAGGACTGCGGGTTCGTTCCGACCGCTTGGGCGAGTTCTGCGTCGTCCCGATCCTGGCGACCGACGACGCCGCGGAGATCGGCGTGTCTGACGCGGTGATTGTGGCGGTCAAGGGCTACGATCTGGAAGCGACCTGCCGCCAGATCGCCCCGCTTATCGCCCCCCGCACCGTGGTGCTGCCTCTGCTCAACGGAGTGCTGGTTTCGCGCCTTATGGAGCCTCTGCTGCCGCCCTGTATTTTGGCGGATGGGTGCATCAATGTGTTCAGCCAGATCGAAGCCCCCGGCGTTGTGCGTCAGGAGGGGGCCCTCTGCCGCATCGCACTCGGGATGCGGGATGGAGAAATGCCTTTTGAGCTGCCCAATCTTGCGCTGGTGTTGGAAAATGCGGGGCTCCGCACAGAGCTGACAAAAGACATCAAAACCGAGAGCTGGAAAAAATGCATGATCATGTGCGGCAATTCCGTGGCGCTGGCCTACTACAACGGACCGGCCGGCGAGATTCAGAAGGATCCGGAGCGGATCCGGTTTCTGCGCAGCGCCTATGAGGAGATCCGCGCGGTGGCGGCGGCCGACGGTGTGAATCTGGAGCCTGAGACGGTGGAGCAGTGCATGGAGAGCTTTATGAGGATGCCGCCGCACGGCACCAGCTCGCTCTATCGGGATCTGGCGGCGGGGAAGAGCAAGACAGAGCTCTTTCATGTGATCGGCGGCGTGGTCGAACTCGGAAAAGAGAGAGGGGTTCCCACCCCGTGCCATGAGGCCGCCCTACAGCGCTGGGCGCCGCAATTTGAAGCCGGAAAGTAATAAGGCTGGCAGATGGGAAACGCTGCCGGAACGATAAAATATTAAGGAGAGAACAAGTTGTGAATCATGCTCTTGCGGTCCTGATTGAGTCCATTCTGGCAGGAATTGCACTGGCGGTCGGATGCACCGCCTATGTCACGGTGGGAGATCCGGTTGTGGGCGGCTTTCTGTTTTCCATCGCCCTCTTCACCATTGTCACCAATAAAATGTCGCTCTTCAGCGGCAAGGTCTGTCTGCTGCTCGACGAGGGCGGACCAAAGCTTTCCGATCTTCCCGTGATCTGGTTCGGAAACCTCGCGGGAGTCGCCGCCATCGCCTACGCATTGCGGCAGACCCGTCTTGCCCCCGCCATTATTCCCAATGCAGCGCGCAGCGCCCAGGCCCGCTCCGGAGACAGCAGCTTCAGCGTACTGGTGCTCGCCATCTGCTGCAACTTCCTGATCTGTATGGCCGTGAGGAATTACCGCGACGTCAAAGACGTCGGAAAGTATATCGGCGTGATCCTCAGCGTGGCCGTTTTTGTCACCTGCGGGTTCCAGCACTGCATTGCAGATATGTACTACTACTGCCTGGCAAATCACTGGAATGCCGATGTTCTGCGCGCCCTCCTCATCACCACGGGCGGCAATATCATCGGAGGGCTGCTCATCCCCTTTGGACAGCGCTGCACGGCGGCGCTGCGGGAGCAGGCTCTACAAAAGACGGAAGCGCAGGCTCCTGTTTCCGAATTGTTGGAAGAGAGCGTGGTCGATTGAGACTGCGTAATACGAAGGAAGCGTACATAAGAGGGCGTGCAAAATGAAGAACCCCTTTTTTGCAAAACCATAATGTGCAAGGCTTCCCCGTTTTGAGGGAAGAGGTTAGGAGGAGTGACTTATGAGAAAAAAGCTGGTTTCGCTGCTCGTTGCCGCAGCGCTGACCCTCTCTTTGATCGCGGCTCTGCCGGGAACGGCGGCCGCCTCGGTGACGCAGGGCGTCGATGTGGCGGCCCTGGCGCAGGGGAGCATCCTGTCTCCCCAAACGGTCTACACCGTTTCGAACGCCGCAGGGCTTGCGCGTCTTGCCGAGCTGACGGCGGCGGGAACCGATTTCACAGGCTGCACCGTCTATCTCACGGCCGACGTTGACCTTGCAAAATCTGCCTTTGCGGGAATCGGCACGCCGGGCTACCCTTATGCACAGGCCGTCGCCTTTAACGGAACCTTCAACGGGCAGGGCCACACGGTCAGCGGAATCCGGACCGCGGCAGGGCTCTTCGGATGTATCGGCCCAAAGGGAGCCGTGCTGAATCTCACGGTGAACAGCGCCATCAGTCATCCGGAATATGTGGGTGGAGTTGCGGTCTACAATTACGGTCTGGTGGAATCCTGCACCAACCTGGCGAGTCTCTCCAACAGCGATAAGAATTCGGCGGTGGGCGGAATCGTCGGCGCCAACTATGGCACGGTGCGCGGCTGCCAAAACCGCGGCGATATCAACGGAAGCAAGGCCGGCGGTATTGTCGGTATTGAGCCGACCGGAGCAAACGTTCCCAAGATCGACGGCTGCGTCAACCGTGGAGCCGTCACCGGAAACAGCAGCGCCGGCGGAATCCTCGGCACAGGGCTTGTGACGGGATACATTCAAAACTGTGAGAATTACGGCGTTGTCAACGGCATAGGCAGCATGGGCGGCGTGGCCGGCATGATCAGCAATGCCGTGGTGCGCAATTGCGCCAACCATGCGCAGGTCGGCGGCACGGGCGATATGGGCGGTCTTGTCGGCACGGCGGCCTATGGTTCGGCGATCTACAACTCTTTCAGCAGCGCAAGCGCAGAGGGAGTCGGCCGCGCCGGCGGTCTCGTCGGGCAGAAGGCCGATGGGATCCTGGAGAACAGCTATTGGCTGTACGACATCACCAACACCCCGGTCACCGGCACCAAGGATGCGGTCGGAAACGATTTCAATTCTTCCCAAACGGCCAATTGCAGCTGCTTTGATTTCGGACGCAGCTTCTGGGTATCGGAGGGGACGCGCGGCGTTTTCCTGGGATCGAACGAATCTGCGATTCTCTATACGGATCTGACCTCCGCCCTCAACGGGTGGGTACTGTCCTTTGGAGCAGGAGAATGCTATCTGTGGAGGCTGAATCTCGCCGAGAACAGCTACCCGATGCTGCTGCGGCAGGCCGTTGCGCCGATGGCTTCCCCGATGTCGGGCGGGTTCGACGGTTCGCTCTCGGTCACGCTGACCAGCGCGACGCCCGACGCTGAGATCCGCTACACGCTCGACGGTTCGAACCCCACGAACTCGTCGACCCTCTACCGCGGCCCCATCACGCTCACGGCAACCACCACCGTGAAGGCCATTGCCTGCAAGAACGGGATGGAAAACAGCTCCGTGCTGACCGCGACCTATACCAGAGTCGGCGGCGCGGCGGCCGCAACGCCCGGAATGGTGGCGCTGCGTTCGACAGGCGGACTTGACGTTGTGGTTCGCAAGTCGCTGGTGATCGACGGGAAGATCTTCACGGCTTCCGGCGAAACAGCGGGACTTTCGGCTGCACAGCGCGGCAAAAGCTTTATCGATGTGGCGGCGGGGAGCTGGTATGCAGACGCCGTTGCCTTCGTGACGGCGAGAGATCTCTTCCTCGGGGTCAGCGAAACGGAGTTTGCCCCTGACGCCACCATGACCCGCGCCATGCTGGTCACCGTGATGCACCGCCTGGAGGACACACCGCAGGCACAGTCTGAACGGTTTGAGGATGTGCCGGCCGGTTCCTATTATGAAAACGCCGTGGCCTGGGGCTCCTCCACCGGATTGATCAAGGGAATCGGCGAGAACCTCTTTGCGCCCAATGAGGCGATCACGAGAGAACAGCTTATCACGATCCTCTATCGGTATGCCGAGGCGCAGGGCTGCGATGTTTCGGCACGCGGCGAACTGAGCGATTATGCCGATGGAGATGCGCTTTCCGATTATGCGTCCGACGCGCTGCGCTGGGCTGTGGGAAGCGGAGTTTTCTTCAGTGAAACCGGCCGGCTCGACGCCAAAGAACCTGCAACCCGAGCGCAGGTTGCGCGGATGCTCCTCAATTTCGGAAACCTGTATTGGGTCTCTTGACAAGCGCCGCCCTTTTTTGCTAAGCTACAAAACGAAGGCTGTGGAAGCCGTGCGGAATTGTCTGCCTTTGCAAAGGCTTTCGGCCTCCTGATTTTGATTGAAACTTAAAAATAGAAAGAGGGGCAAAATCCATGCCGAGTTATATTGACGAAGAGGTTGAAATCAAATTGTTCAACATTTTGCGCAAGAAGTATCCGGAGCGCAACGGTCGTGTCAGCGAGACCAACCAGTGGGTTGCCAAGGTGGATGGGATGACCGGTGTTGTGGTTGGCGAAAATATCATGATGTATGCGCGCGGAGAAGGCAAAGTGATCGAGGTGGGCGACGGATACGCCGTTGTGGAGCTCACCGAACGCAGAGACGCTCCGCACCCGGGCGACGAAGTGGTGTCGACCGGTAAAGTCGGCGACGAGCAGTAACCGGCAAAAGATCAGGTGAGGATCAAACTGTGAGGACCCATGCGGCGCGGCGCTTTTAAATGGAAAAAGCGCCGCGCCCATGTTCTTGTTTCCAGGGAGGAGAGCATGTTTTGGTTTCAGATGCTCCCCGAATTTCGCGATGAAACGGGCGCACGGAAACGGGCAGCCTGCTGTTATCTTGCCTTTTTCGTGCTGCCGGTGCTTGCGGATGCAAAGGAGAGCCGTTTTTTGGAATTTCACGCCATTCAGGGCAGTCTGCTGCTGGCGGCCGAGCTGCTGTTTTTCACTGCCCTCGGTCTTGTGAATCGGGCCGCCCTCTTCCTGCTGCCTTGGAGCTACTACCGCAGGGGGCTTCGGCTGCTGCGTATCCTGGCGCTCTGCCCCATCCCGTTTTGTATTTTGGGTGCGGCGGCCGCACTGGGAGGGAAGGCGCTCTCACTTCCGATCCTCGGATGGGCGGCGCGGCGGTTGCTGGAGCGCGGAGAGCAAAAACGCCAAATCCCGGCAGAACAGCGCGGAGCGGAATGAAGGGCTCCGTTTGCAACAAAGAAATCCAAGCAGATCAGTCAGGGCGGATGCGGACGCATCTGCCCGTTTTTTTATGGGAGCAAAAAAACGGCGGCGTTTCTCCTCTTGGGATTTTGGGAAACCGGTGGTATCGCGGCGAAGTCTGTGATAAAATGAAAACAAGAAAAAAGGTGTGAAAAAGGGGGTGACAGAATTGCTTTCGCTTCTGTTTGGAATGCCGGATTCGGATCGGAACGAGGTCCTGGCGCAGGAGCTGCTGAAGAGAAAGGGGAGCCGCCCCTGTCTCGTTCTGGTCCCGGAGCAGTTTTCGGTCACGATGGAGCGGCAGTTGCTGGAGCGTCTGGGCGATTCTCTCTCCCTTTGGGTGGAGGTGCTCAGCTTCCGGCGGCTGCCCGACTATGTCTTCGACCGCTTGGGAGGACGTGTGGCGCAGATGCTGAACGAGGGGGGGATGCGGATCCTGCTGTCGGGCGCGCTGGCCCCTTTGCGGGAGTCGCTGCGCTATTTCGGACAGGCCTCGCTGAAGAGCGATTTTATTGAGCTGCTGCGCAATCAATTCCGGGAATTTGCCGCATACGAGACCGATCCCGACGAGCTTTTTGCCCTTGCAAACGCCCTTCCGTCGCAGACACTTTCGGACAAGCTGTTTGACCTGGCCCTGCTTTATCAGGGGCTGCTCGCCCAGATGCAGGGCAGACGCAGCGCGGAATTTGCGCTGGATGCCGCGGCGGAGCTTCTGCGACAGGATAACCTCTTTGCCTCGTCGGACCTGTTTCTTTGGAATTTCAAAGGCTTTACCCCTCAGGAATACGAGGTGCTCGAGATCATGCTGGCTTCGGGCTCCAGCGTAACGGTGGCGCTCCTGGGAGAGGATGTGCAAAACAAGGAAGATTCTCCGCTCTTTCCCTGTCTTGAAACGGCCGAACATCTCCGCCGCCTTGCCGCACAGGTGGGCTGCGGAGAGGCGCCTGAGCGCTGGCTGCCGCCCGCGGGGATTCGGAGCGGGGCGCTTGCCCACCTGGAGCGGTATGCCTTTCGGCAGGCAGCCCCGGAATGGGAGGGGAAACCGGATTCCCTCACAGAGATCTGCGCCGCCTCCCAAGAAGAGGAGGCGGAATTCGTCGCCTCACGGATTCTCTCGCTTGTCCGCACAGGAAATCGGTGGAACGAGATCGCCGTGATCCTGCGGCAACCTCCCACCGACATGGTGCTGGAAATGACCTTCCGGCGCTTTGGGATCCCGGTACAGATCGACAACCGTGGCAGTCTGGTGGATAAGCCGCTCTGCGGGTTGCTCTTTGCCGCGATCCAGGCCGTCACGGGGGGCTTTGTCTGTGACGATGTCCTGGCCTATCTCAAAACGGGCCTTGCAGGGCTGACCCTTGAGGAATGCGACTTTCTTGAGAGGTATGCCTGGGCGTGGAATCTCAGGGGCAGCCGCTGGACTTCGCCCTTTCGCCTGCACCCCGACGGGTACGGAGCGGCCTTTGATGAAGACGCCCACCGCCGTCTTGCACGGCTGGAGCAGCTTCGGCAGCGGACGATCGAGCCCTTGACGCATCTCAAAGAGGCGCTCGATGCGGGCGGCGCACACGGCATTTCCTGCGCGCTGTATGCCCTTATGGAGGAGGTCGGGCTCTCCCAGCAGCTTCGCGCCCGCTGCGAGGAGGCGCGCCAAAGCGGGGAGGAGGCAGTGGCGCTGGAATACGAACAGACCTACGAAGCGATGGTGGAGCTGCTCGAGCAGATGGAAGCCTTCGCCGAGGAAGAGGTTCCGGCACGGCGCTATGCTGAGCTGCTGCGCCTTGCCGCTTCCCAGAGCAGGCTCGGAATCATTCCCGCCGCCCTCGACCAGGTGATGGTGCTCGGAGCGGATCGCGTGATGCCGGGCATGGTACGCCATGCCTTTCTCATGGATTTTACGCAGGACCGTTTTCCAAAGCCCCTTTCGGAAAACGGACTGCTCACCGAAAAGGAAAAGGAAGAGCTTCGGGCCAATCGGTTGGCGCTGTCGCCCGGCCTGCAGGAGCAGGCGAGGGAGGAGCGGTATTATGCCTATCTTGCCATGATGGCTCCCACCGAGAGCCTCACGATCAGCTATGCGCTGCGGGCAGGAGGAGAGGAGCGCAAGCCCTCGCCCTATTTGTATACGTTGAGAGGTCTTTTCCCGCGTCTCACACCCGTCGAGGTCGATCGTGGGAGCCAGACCGCGGAGCGTATTGTCACGACAGAGCAGGCGATTGAGCAGGTTTTGACCCTGCCGCAGGATCCGCTGTCTCATGCGATCCGCAGGGCTCTGGAGAAGGACGAGACCCTCGCGGGGCGGCTTGCCGAGCTGGAGCAGGCGGTTTTGCGCGGCCGGAGCGATCCCGTTTTTTCCGATCCGGCGCTTGCCAGGCAGCTGTACCGCCGCCGAGGCGCCCTCTCTCCGACCACGCTCGAGAAATATGCGCAGTGTCCCTTCTCGTATTTTTGTCAGTATGGGCTCCGGCTGAAGCCGCGCCGCCGTCATGAATTCGATGCTCTGCAGACAGGGACCTTCATGCACTATGTGCTGGAGCGGTTTTTCAGGGGCTTCTCAGAGGAGCTGAAGCAGGGGAATGCAGGGCAGTCTGAACAGAGGGTGCGGGAGCGTGCCGATGCGATCGTGGAGGAATTCCTGCTGGAGTATCTGCCTGATTTCGACGAACAGGACGTGCGGTTTCGCATGCTCTTTCAGCGGCTGCGGGAGATCCTGTATCACACGCTGAATCTTTTGACCGAGGAGCTTCGCAGCAGCGAATTTGTGCCAGTGGATTTCGAGCTTTCGATCGGGGAAGATATTCCGGCCCTGCAGATCGGCGAAGGAGAAGACGCGGTGACGGTGCGCGGTCAGATCGATCGCGTCGATCTTCTGCGCAAAGAGGGAAAAACCTATCTTCGGATTTTGGACTATAAAACGGGGAAAAAGCATCTCGACTATGCCGAGCTCTACCGCGGGATCGGACAGCAAATGCTCCTTTATCTCGATGCGCTGCTCAAAAACGGCGGGCAGCGCTACGGAGACAATATCCTTCCGGCGGGGGTGGTCTATGTCCCCGTGCGGCTCGACGTGGTGCAGGGGAAGGACAGGGAAATCAGCGACGAGGGGCTGCGCAAGAGCCGCAAGCCCCGCAGAAACGGTCTCCTGCTCGACGACGAGCAGGTTTTGCACGCGATGGATCACAGCGGCGCATTTTCCTTCCTTCCGGTCACAGCTCGTGAAGAAAAGGGAGGAGGGGCGATCATCGACCGTCGCTTTTCCTCCCTGGCCACCCTTGAGCAGTTGGGGATGCTCTTTCACTACACAGAAGAGCTGCTCGAGGAGATGGCAGAATCCCTTTGGGAGGGAAGAGCCTCCATCGACCCCGTGAAAAGCGCGGGACAGGATGGGGTCGACGCCTGCCGCTTCTGCGATATGAGAGCCGTCTGTCTCAGGGAGGGAGAGGCGCAGGAGCTCGCACCGCTTGCCGCATCGGATTTCTGGAAGCTGCTGCGTCAAAGAGAGAGGACGCATCCGGAAAAACCGCCGGAAGAAGGCGGTCTCGATAATCTTCGTCTGGATGTGCTTGCCGGACAGAATACAGAGCCGGAAGACGGTGCCGAGCGCCGATCGGAGACAGCGCCTAACAGAGAGGGGGACAAGCGCCGTGGCTGACCGAATCTGGACCGAGGAACAGCGCGCCGCCATCGAGGCGCGGGATCATACGCTTCTGGTCAGCGCCGCCGCGGGCTCCGGGAAAACCGTCGTGCTGGTGCAGCGCATCCTGGAGCGGCTGCTCGACCGAAAAGACCCCTGCGACGTCACCGACTTCCTGGTGGTGACCTTCACCCGTGCGGCGGCAGGGGAGATGAAGGAGAAGATGACGAGGGAGCTCGATCGGGAGCTCCGGCTGCATCCAAACGACCGGCGTCTCCAGCGCCAGCTTGCCCTGATGCCCTTTGCTGCCTTTGAAACCATGGATGGTTTTTTCTATCGGCTGGTCAAGGAGTTTGCGCCGGAGCTTGGCGTTGCTGGAACTGTGCGCATCGCGTCGGAAGCCGAGCTTTCGCTGCTCTTTGAATCGGTGCGCGATGAGTGGACGGAGCTCTGCTACCAGAATGCGGAGGAGGATTTCCTCTCGGCCGTCGACTATTTTTCCGGCTCCAGAGACGATCGCAGCTTTCTTCAGGTGGCCGAGCTTTTGCGGCAGCAAACGATGGCGCTGCTGCGGCGGGAGGAATTCCTGGAGCAGCAGCTTCAGTTTTACCAGAACCCGCCCCCCTTCGGGGGAACGCCCTTTGGACGGGAGCTCCTGACCATGGCCGCCCTCCGGATCGACGCGGCGCATCTTGCCCTGAATGAGGCTGTGGAGCTGGCGCTGCAAGACGAGGCGCTGCAGGAAAAATACCTTCCGGCGCTGCTCGAATTCCGTGAAAGTGTCGAGCGGTTGGAAGAGAAGATCCTGCAAAACGACTTTTCGGGGGCCAAAGCGCTGGCCGACGACCTTTCGGTTCCGGGTTTTCGCCCCGCCCGCGGCGCGCAGGAGGACTTGAAACGGCAGGTGACTGCGCGCAGAGATCTTGCCAAAAAACAGATCGGGGAGTTGCGGGAACGCTGCTTTTTCCTGACAGAGGCACAGGCCGGAGAAGATGCCGCTGCGCTCTCCGGCGCGCTGCGCGGCCTGATTCGCTATGTGCAGGGGCTGGAAGGGCGCTTCACAGAGGCCAAAAACGAACGCCGTATCCTTGATTTTTCTGATCTCACCCGTCTGCTCTTCCGCCTGCTTCTGCGGCGGGAGGGGGATGAGTTCGTCCCGACCGAGAGAGCGAAAGAGCTGTCGAAGCGCTACAAAGAGATCCTGATCGACGAATATCAGGATACCAATGAGCTGCAGGATCGGATTTTCAGAGCGATTGCAAGAGACGAGAGAAATCTCTTCTTTGTAGGAGACGCCAAGCAGTCGATCTATCTCTTCCGCCAGGCCGAACCTCGCATTTTCGTGGAGAAAAAGCGGACCTTTGCTCCCCTCTCGCAGCGGGACGCCGCCTGCCGCCAGGTGACGCTCTCAAAGAATTTCAGGAGCCGCAGCGCCGTGCTCGATTTTGTCAACGCCGTCTTTTCCCAAACTATGAGCGAGGCGCTGGGAGGGCTCTCCTATGAGGGAGAGGAGCTCCGGTTCGGGGCCGCCTACCGCAGAGAAGAGGATCCGCCGGTCGAGATCGCACTTTTAACGCGGGAAAAGAGGGAAGTGGAAGAGGAAGAGCCCGCGCCCGTCAGCGAGGCAGCCTATGTGGCACGGCGGGTGGAGCAGCTGCTCAAAACAGGTGTCGTCACCGAACAGGACGGCTCCAGCCGCCCGATCCGCAAAAAGGATATCGTCATCCTCCTGCGTTCGGCCGCCGCGGCAGCGCCCCGCATCGAGCGGGAGCTTACCGCACGGGGGATTCCCGCCTTTTGCGACACTACCGAAAGCTTTTTTGCCCGCCCCGAGATCTCGCTTCTGCTTTCGTTGCTCTCGGTGATCGACAATCCGCTTTCGGATGTGCCGCTGGCCGCCGTGCTGCGATCTCCTCTGGTGGGACTGGGGCCGGACGAGCTCGCCGCCATCCGCCTGACGGTGGAAGACGTCCCCTTCTACTATGCGGCAAAGGCCGCCGAAAAAAAGCTTCCGCAGCTTACTTCCTTCTTCGAGCGGTTGGAGCGCTGGAGAGAGCTCGCAGCCCGTGAACCGGTGGAGCGGCTGCTGCATGTGGTGCTGGAGGAAACGGGGTTCCTCGCACTTGCGGCAGCCATGCCGATGGGGGAGCTGCGGTGTGAGAATATTCGTCTTTTACTTTCTTATGCAGCCGAATTTGAAAGCGCCGCCTACCGCGGACTGTTCCGCTTCAATCGCTATATCGAAAGCCTCAAACGCAGCGGACGGGATCTGACCGCGGCACGCCGGCTGACGCAGGAGGCCGACGTGGTGCGCATCATGAGTATCCACAAGTCAAAAGGACTTGAGTTTCCGGTTGTGATCCTCTGCGGGCTGGGCAGTCCGCACAATACCACCGACCAGCGGCAGCGCTTCGTGATCCAAAATGAAGTCGGGATCGGCTTAAAGCTGCGGGATACCAAACGCATGGTGGAATTCAACACCCTGCAGCGGGCCGGCGTGATCGCCCGCAGCGAGCGGGAGCGGCTGGCGGAGGAGTTGCGCTGCCTCTATGTGGCCTTGACAAGGCCGACCGAACGCCTGTTGCTCGTGCTGGATGCGCGGGGAAACCGCGGAGGTCTCTCGTCTGTAGATCCCGTTCTGCTCAAGGATGGAAAGGTTCATCCTGCGCAGCTGCTCGATGCGGCAAGTCTCGGAGAGATTCTGCTTCTGGCGCTGCAAAGCACTTCGGCCGGCGAGCCCCTCTGCGCGTGGTACGGATTGCCCGTCCCCGAGCAAAAGACGGAGCTTGCCTGTCGATTCCTTGTGTTCGACCCTGAACGGCATAGGGAGGAAAAGGAGGAGAGCTGTCAAAGAGGGCAGGAAGAGGAGCTCCTCCGCGAGGAGCCGCCCGCCTTTACCCTCCCGCCCGCACTTCCGGATTTCCCCGCGTCGGCACTCCCTACAAAGCTGACTGTAACGCGGCTCAAGGATCTCTCCCGCCGTGAAGAGGCTGACGATGCGCCGGCTTCAGCGAGACTCGCCGCTTACCGGCAGCCGCAGGGCGACTTCAGGCGGCCTTCATTTTTGAAAGAGAGCAGGGATGCAACGCCGGCGGAGGCGGGGACCGCCATGCATGAGCTGGTGCAGTTCGCCTATCTGCGGGGACTTGCAGAAGACCCCTGTGCCGAGCTCGATTATCTGGTGGAGCGCGGCTTCCTGAGTGAGGGGCAGCGCAAGCTGATTTCAATGGAACAGATAAAAACCTTTACAGACAGCGCCCTCTTTACCGAAATGCTGAGTGCGGACAAACTGGAGCGGGAGCTGAAATTCACCCTTCTCACTCCCGCAGGGGAGCTCCTTCCCGACCTTGCGCCGCAGGCCGCCGCGGAGCAGCTTTTGCTCCAGGGCGTGATCGACTGCGTGTTTGAACGGGAGGGCGACGTGGTGCTGGTCGACTACAAGACCGATCGGGTACGCAGCGCGGAGGTTCTGGCACAGCGCTACCGAAAGCAGCTTTTGCTGTATGCGCAGGCCTATCGCCGCATGAGAGGGCGGCCCGTGACCCGCTGCGTGATCTGGTCGTTTGCGCTTGGCCGCGAAATTGAAGTTTCATAGGGAAAACGGATCCCCCCTGCAGGGAGGTCTGCGCCCTTGTGCGGCGGGCGGCTTCTGTGCTATAATCAAAAAGGAATTTCCTCCCTTTTCAGCAAAATTTAGGAGAAGCCGCAATCGTTTCCCTTGGATTTGAGACGTAAATTTCCGGCCGAAGCGGCCGGCTGAAAGGAGCCCGAATGCAATGAGTGAAACCGCCAAAGCCCTGACATGGAAAGAGGTTTGTGACGTGGCCCGCAAGGACATGCTGACCTGTAAGGTGTGTAAAGAGTGCAACGGAGAGGCCTGCCGCGGCGTGATGCCAGGCCCGGGAGGAAAGGGCACCGGAATCGGCTTTGTGCGCAGCTATCAGAAACTCCAGGAGATCAAGCTGCACCTGGATACCATCTATGAGCTGGGAAAGATCGACTACTCGGTGGAGTTCCTCGGCAAGCGCTTCGCACTGCCCGCCTTTGTTGCGCCGCTTGCGACCTGCCAAACGCAATACGGTCCCAAATATCAGAGCGAGGAGTTTTACCGCGCGGTGCTGCGCTCCGCCGTGGAGCAGGATGGGCTCTCCTTTCTGCCTGCCAGCGGAGAGAAGGCGCTCAATGATTCGCTTGCCATGTGCAGAGAGTTCGAAGGGCGCGGGATCCCCACCATCAAGCCCTATCCGCTTGATGTTCTGCTCGATGAATTCAAGCGCTGCGAGCAGGCTGGCGCCCTCGCGGTCTGCACGGATCTGGACGGCGCCGGTCTTGCGTTGGTGCAGGGCGGCCCTGTGCCGGTCATGCCGCACTCGGTCAAAAATCTTGAAAAGCTGTGTGCCAGCGTCAGCATTCCGGTCATTATCAAAGGCGTTATGACGCCGAAGGGCGCGAAGAAGTGCCTCGAGGCGGGCGTTGCCGGCATCGTGGTGTCCAACCATGGCGGCCGCGTGCTGGAGCAGGCTCCTGCTCCCGTGGAAATGCTTCCCTCCATTGCGGATGCAGTCGGCGGCAGGATGGAGATCCTGATCGACGGAGCGATCCGCACCGGCGCCGACCTCTTCAAGATCCGCGCGCTGGGCGCTACGGGCGCTCTGATCGGCCGTCCGTATGCCGTCGCGGTCTACGGCGGCGACAGCGAGGGGGTTTCTTGTTATACCAAGAAACTCAAGTTCGAGCTGCGGGAAGCCATGATGATGACGGGCGCATCCACCCTTGCCGAGATCGAAAAAGAGATGCTGTATCTGCCGGAATGGGCGAAATGAGCGGGGGAACGCCATGATCAAACTGTTTATTGCCGACAATTACAACCTGACCGAATCTGAGCTTGAGGCGATCCGTTCCCTTGGCTATGAGATCACCCTGGCGCGCCCGAATCAGGCGCCCAGCGAGGTCTGCGAGAACCATGAGGAGATGGAGGTCGCGCTCTGCGAACACTTCTATTTGAAAGCGCACCTCGGGGAAATGCCCAACCTGAAGATGGTGCAGATGACGGTGGCGGGCTTTGACAATATGGGGCCCGTGATTTTCGATACCTATAAAAACACCAAGTTCTACAGTGGCAGCGGCACCTACGGCGTGTCCCTGGCCGAGTGGACCGTGGGGAAGACGCTTGAGATCTACCGGCAGGCTGCCCGCTTTGAAGGCTACCAGAAGCAGCACAAGTGGAGTTGGGAGGGCAGCACCCAAACCAAGGAACTCTGGGGGAAAACCGTGCTCATCCTCGGCACCGGCGATGTGGGAAGCGCCTGCGCCTCCCGCTATAAGGCCTTCGACTGCAAGGTGATCGGGCTCAATACAACGGGACGCGCCGTGCCGGGATTCGACGCCTGCTGCACGAGAGAGCAGCTTTCCGAGATCCTGCCGGAGTGCGACGTGATCTGCGTGGCCATCCCGCGCACCGAAAAAACGCTGTATCTGCTCGATGAAGAAACTCTCTCACATTGCAAGCAGGGCGCGGTTCTGGTGGTCAATTCCCGCGGACGGCTGGTGGACGAGAAGGCGCTCTGTCGTATGCTCGACAGCGGCCATTTGCTGGGCGCCGCGCTCGACTGCTTTGAAACCGAACCCCTTCCCGAGGATTCCCCCCTGTGGGAGCAGAAAAATCTCATCATCTACCCGCACTGCGCCGGCGTGACAATGGGCCTGAGAAACCGGTATGTCAAGCGCTACCTGGAAAATCTGGCGCGCTATGCAAAGGGAGAAGAACCGGTTGGGCTGATCCGCTATGAGCGGGGATATTGAGGGAGGGCAAGCCTATGAGCAATGAAAAACGAAACCTGATTCTCACCTCAGCGCTTGCGATCAACGAGGAACAGCTGGATGCGATCCGTGCGCTCGGATATACCGTGTCGCTGCTTCCCGACGACCAGCCGGTGCCGAAAGAGCTGGCCGCCGAGGCGGAAGTGGTGGTCTGCTATAAATTCTTCAAATTCAACACGCTTTCCGATTTTCCAAAGCTGCGCTATGTGCATTCGGTGGCCACCGGCGTGGAGCTGCTTCCTCTGAAGGAGCTTGCGCAGGCGGGCCTTGCAGTCGGAAAGGGCCGTGATCTCTACAGTATTCCCATGGCCGAGTGGGCGGTTTGTCGTCTGCTGGAGCACTATAAGAGAAGCCGCCGCTATGCCGAAAACGCCCGCAGGCACTATTGGGAGAAGGCGGCGTGGGTCGACTACCGCAGCGAGATCGAGGAGCTCGCCGGCCGCAAGGTCGCCATCTATGGCACCGGAGATATCGCTGCCATGCTCTGTCGGCTGCTGCGCGCCTTCGAAGTGGAGAGCATCGTCGGTATGAACAGCGACGGACGCGTGGTGGAAGGATACGACGCCTGCTATGCGCCGCATCAGCTTGCAGAGCTGCTGGAAGGGCGCGACGTCGTGGTCACCCTCGCGCCGCTCACCCCCGAAAATCATGAGATCTTCGACGAGAAGGCCATCGCGGGAATGAAGGACGGAGCGGTCTTCGTCAGTCTTTCGCGCGGCAAGCTGGTCAAGACAAAGGCGGTCGTGGAGGCTTTAAGATCAGGGAAACTCGGCGCCTTTCTTGCCGACGTGGTGGCGGAAGAGCCCATCGGTCCGGAGAGTGAGCTGTGGGATATGGAAAACGTCTATCTCACGCCGCACAACTCCTTTATCACCGAGATGCGCCCTGTTCGCCTCAATCAGCTGATCTACGACAACCTTCAGCACTACCTCGCGACTGGAAAACCGAGGGACGCCGTCGATCTGAACAAGGGGTACTGATAAGATATTTAAGATAGGAAGTCTGATCAGAAAGAGACGTCTGAAGGGAGCCTCCTGCTCGGCCTGCCGGGGGGAGAACCCCACACAGCAAATCTGAAAGGAGGACCCCATGGAGCAGAGCCTGTTTTGCTGCATCCTGTTTCAAGGACTTGAGGAGCCACTGCTTTCCGACGCCCTTGCCTTTTTTGATGCGAAGGAGACGGGATTTCACAAGGGAGAGCAGCTCATCCGGATGGGAGATCCCTGGCCCGCCTTCGGGCTCGTGCTCGAGGGGGTCGTCTCGGTCTGCAGTCTTGATGCGGAGGGAAACCGGCTGATCATGGCAAGCGTGTCGGCCGGAGAGACCTTCGGAGAATCCCTTTCCTATCTCGATGTGGCAGAGAGTCCGATCTATGCCGATGCAGGGAGCGATTGCCGTGTGCTTTGGCTCACGACCAGGCGGCTGCGCACCGAGGAGGAGGGCGATATGGGCGACCTGCTTCGTCAACGGTTTATCACCATGCTGGCCAGGCGCACCCTCAAGCTGAACGACAGGATCCAGGTGCTCTCCAAAAAGACCCTGCGGGAGAAGCTGATGACCTTTTTTGCGCAGCAGGTCAGAGAGAGCGGGGCCCTTTTCTTTGAGGTTCCGATGGATCGAAACGACATGGCAGACTACATGGGGGTCGATCGCAGCGCGCTTTCGCGTGAGCTCTCCAGGCTGAAACGGGACGGTGTGCTCGATTTCAAAAAGAACCGGTTCGAGATCCTGTCGCGGCGGCATCTTTCCGAGAGATAGGCGGCGGACCCAATTTCTACAAAGTCTGCCATTTTGTAAGAAGATCGGCCAACAATCCCCTCTGGAAGCATCGATTTTTTGTTGGTTTTGTCGCAGGCGTCCCGGAAACGGCAGACAATTTATGTGGAAGTTGCTATGTAGAATTTAAGGGATGCCTGTGATATTCTGAAAATAGGAAAAGCTCCGGTCGACATGGGGAGCAGTTTTCTAAGCAGTGCAGATAAAGGAGATGGTTTTTTGTCTGAGCATCGATTTAGCAAGGTGATGGCGGCAAACCGCGGTGAGATCGCAATCCGCATTTTCCGCGCCTGCCACGACTTGGGCATCCGCACACTTGCCATTTACTCCAAAGAAGATACCATGGGACTTTTCCGCACCAAGGCGGACGAGGCCTATCTCATTGGAGAGAATCGAAGCCCTCTGGGCGCCTACCTTGCCATTGATGAGATCATTCCTCTGGCCAAACGCCGGAAGGTTGAAGCGATCCATCCCGGCTACGGTTTCCTCTCGGAAAACGCCGAGTTTGCCAAGGCGTGCGAGGATGCCGGCATTGTCTTTATCGGGCCGCCCTCCAAGGTGCTCGCCAAAATGGGCGACAAGCTGGAGGCCAAGAAGATCGCGGTGTCGTGCGGCGTTCCGGTCATTCCGGGCTCCAATGTCCCGCTGCAGAGCGCGGAAGAGGCGCTCGAGAAGGCTGAGGAATTCGGATTTCCTGTGATTTTGAAGGCGGCTTCCGGCGGCGGCGGACGCGGCATGCGTTTGTGCGAAAAACCGGAAGACGTTGCGCCGGCCTTTGACCTCGTACGCAGCGAGGCCAAGAAGGCGTTTGGAAACGACGATATCTTTATTGAGAAATACCTTGTCGAGCCCAAGCATATCGAGGTTCAGATCCTGGCCGATCAGTACGGCTGTATCCGCCATTTGGGCGAGCGCGACTGTTCTCTGCAGCGCCGTTACCAGAAGGTAGTGGAAATGGCTCCGGCCTGGAGCGTGCCGCAGGAGATTCGCAACGCCCTGTACGACGACGCCATCAAGATTGCCAAGGCGGTCAACTATGTCAACGCGGGCACGGTCGAATTCCTGGTCGACAAAAACGGAAACCACTACTTTATTGAAATGAACCCCCGCATCCAGGTGGAGCACACGGTCACCGAAGTCGTCACGGGAATCGACGTGGTGCGTGCGCAGATCCTGATCGCCGAGGGAGCGCCCCTCTCGCATCCGGAGATCGGGCTTGCAGAGCAGTCCGACCTGCATGTGAACGGTTATGCCATTCAGTGCCGTGTCACAACCGAGGATCCGGCCAACAACTTCGCGCCGGACAACGGCAAAATCACGGCTTATTATTCCGGCGGCGGCCCCGGCGTCCGTCTCGACGGCGGGAATGTCACCACCGGTTCGGTGATCTCGCCCTACTATGATTCGCTTCTCGTCAAGATCACGGCGTGGGACCGCACCTTTGAGGCGGTTTGCCGCAAGGCGCTGCGCACCATCAATGAAGAGCATATCCGCGGCGTAAAGACCAATATCCCCTTTATCACCAATATTTTAACCCACCCCACCTTCCTGAGCGGGCAGTGCCATACCAAGTTTATCGATACCACTCCGGAGCTCTTTGATCTGACCGATTCGAGAGACCGTGCAAACCGCATCCTCCGCTATATCGCCAAGCAGCAGGTTGCCGCCCCCGATGCGGTGCGGGTGATCAACGAACCGCCCCGCTATCCTGCCGCAACCCGCGAGATCACGGCGGATATGGGCCTCAAGCATCTGCTCGATACCATGGGGCCCGAGCGCTTCTCCAAGTGGGTCTACGATCAGAAGAAGCTGCTCGTGACCGATACCACCATGCGGGATGCGCACCAGTCGCTGCTTTCTACCCGTATGAGAACCCGCGACATGGTCAAGGGCGCCGCCGGCATGGCCGATGTGTTAAACGACTGCTTCTCTCTTGAAATGTGGGGCGGCGCGACCTTTGACACGGCCTATCGCTTCCTGCACGAATCCCCCTGGGAGCGTCTGCGCCTGCTGCGTGAAGAGATCCCCAACATCCCCTTCCAGATGCTGCTGCGCGGCTCCAACCTGGTTGGCTATGCCAGCTATCCGGACAATGTGGTCCGCGCTTTTGTTGCCGAATCCGCACGCTGCGGGATCGATGTGTTCCGTGTGTTCGATTCTCTGAACTGGATCCCAAGCATGGAGGTCGCCATGGACGAGGTCTTAAAGCAGGGCAAGCTGCTGGAGGCCACGGTCTGCTACACGGGAGATATCCTCGACGAAACCCGAGACAAATACACGCTTCAGTACTATATCGATTTTGCCAAAGAGCTCGAGCGGCGCGGCGCGCACACCCTTTGCATCAAGGATATGTCGGGCCTGCTCAAGCCCTATGCGGCCAAGAAGCTGGTCTATGCGCTCAAGCAGGAGATCGGCATTCCGGTGCATCTGCACAGCCACAACACTACCGACAACCAGATTGCGTCCTACCTTTTGGCGGCGGAATCCGGCGTGGATATCGTCGACTGCGCCATTGCTCCGCTCTCCAGCTTGACCAGCCAACCTTCGATCAACTCCATTGTCGAGGCGCTGCGCGGTCAGGAGCGCGATACCGGACTGGATCCCCGCGGGCTCGAGCGTCTGGCGGACTATTGGGAAGATGTCCGCAAGCGCTACAAGAATTTCGACCACGGTCTGATTTCGCCCCTCACCGAGATCTACCGCTATCAGATTCCGGGCGGTCAGTATACCAACCTGCGTCCGCAGGTTGAGGCGCTTGGCCTTGGGCCGCGCTTCGAAGAGGTGCGCGAGATGTTCCGCACCGTTAACGAAATGCTGGGCGATATCGTCAAGGTGACGCCCTCCTCCAAGATGGTCGGCGACCTTGCCATCTTCATGGTGCAGAACGACCTCACCCCGGAGAATATCGTGGAACGGGGCAAGTCTCTTGCCTTCCCCGATTCCGTGGTCAGCTATTTCAAGGGCATGATGGGTCAGCCCACCAACGGATTCCCCGAAGATCTCCAGGCTGTGGTGCTCAAGGGAGAGAAGCCTTTGAACTGCCGTCCCGGAGAGTTGCTGCCGCCTGTCGACTGGAAGGAGATCGAGGCGAAGGTGAAGGAATTCAGTCCCGACGCCTCCTGGCGTGACCTCATCTCCTACGCCATGTATCCGAAGGTGCTGGAAGACTTCTTTGCCAGCCGCAAGGAATATGGCTATCTGGTCCGTATGGGAAGCCACATCTTCTTCAACGGCATGGCCGAAGGAGAGACCACCAAGGTCAACATCGAAGACGGCAAGACCCTGGTGATCAAATATCTCGGCCTTGGCGATCGCAATGACGATGGCACCCGTGCCGTGCAGTTTGAGCTCAACGGAATGCGCAGAGAGATCGATGTGCCCGATCCGCAGGCAACCGACCTGGGAACAAAGGTGGTCATGGCCGATTTGAGCGACAAGAGCCAGGTGGGCGCCTCCATTCCCGGCATGGTCTCCAAGATCAATGTCAAGAAGGGCGACACCGTCAAGGAAAACCAGGTTTTGGCTGTGATCGAAGCCATGAAGATGGAAACCAGCGTGACCGCCCGGGTGGACGGCGTGGTGGAGGAAATCTTTATCGAGGCCGGAAGCACGGTCAAGGCGGGAGAGCTGCTTTTCACCATCAAAGCGTAACCGACGATCAGCTCCGTTTCGGGGGCGGCAGACAATCTGTCGCCCCCTTTCTTTTTCAGGCAGAAGGCTGAACCGTTGGCGGCTCTTGTCTTTTTTGCGGTTTTATGATATCGTTTTGTTGCTTGTGTTTCGCTTTGATGAGCGGAAATGTTTTTGATCTGATAGGGAGAATGCCATGGGAAAAGGTCTGAAACCGGACTTTTATTTTCGTGATATCTATGCCATACGCCCTGCGTTTTTGCAAGATCACGGGGTGCGCGGCGTGATTCTCGATATCGATAACACCTTGGTCTATTATGGGGTTTTTCATCCCACGCAGCGCAATACCGAGTGGCTTGAGGCCCTGCGGAAGGCAGGGATTGCGGCGGTTTTCGTCAGCAACGGGAATGAAGAGCGCGTGGTAAAGTACAACGGAAGCTTCGGCTATCCCTTTTTCTTCAAGTCCGGCAAGCCCCTGCGCAGAGGGTTCCTGAAGGCGGCGCAGGTTCTCGGACTTCAACCTTCGGAAATCGCCGTGATCGGCGATCAGATTTTCACCGATGTGTGGGGAGGAAACCGGTGCGGAATGATCACCTGCCTGACAGACCCCATTCAGCCGGAGCCCTGGCTTCGGTTTCGAATCAAGCGAGCTTTGGAGCGCCCCATCGTGAAACGACTTCATTACACGGAGGAACAGATTCCATGAAGATCAAATTCGGCCCTGCGGGCAATCCGGATGGGTTTTATGCCGCCGGATTCAAGCATACGCTGCAGATCCCGGGCTATCTGGAAAGGCTGGGGCTCACGGCCTATGAATACCAGTGCGGAAGGGGAGTCAACGTCGGGGAAGAGACCGCGAGAAAGCTGGGAGAAAAGGCAAAGGAGCATGGGGTCACGATCTCCCTGCACGCGCCGTATTATATCTCCCTGTCGAGTCTGGAGCCGGAGAAGAGAGAAAACAGTATCCGTTACCTGCTTGAGTCGGCCCGCGCCGTCGACTGGATGGGAGGAGAGCGGGTGATTCTGCACAGCGGCTCCTGCGGAAAGATGAGCCGTGCCGAGGCGCTGGAGCTGGCGGCCGAGACCCTGACAAAAGCCCGCCGTGCGCTGGATGAGGCGGGATTCCCGCATATTGTCCTGTGTCCCGAAACCATGGGAAAGATCAACCAGCTCGGCGACCTTTCCGAAGTTTTGACCCTCTGCGAGATCGATGAGAGGATGCTGCCCTGCATCGACTTCGGGCACCTCAACGCCCGAACCCTTGGCGGTATCCAAACCAAGGAGGATTTTGCCACCGTTCTGAACGCCGTGGAAGAGCGCCTCGGCAGCGACCGGGCAGGCTGCTTCCATAGCCACTTCTCCAAGATCGAATACACGGCGGGCGGGGAGAAAAAACACCTCACCTTTGAGAGCGACCCGGGCTTCGGCCCTAATTTCGAACCGCTTGCACAGCTTTTAAAAGAGCGAAACTGCGTGCCCACCGTCATCTGTGAATCGGCCGGCACACAGGAGCTCGACGCACAGACCATGCAACGGATTTTCCACAACCTTTGAGGAGGCGCAGCGAACATGGACAATACCGGAAGACTTCACCGTTTTGCACAGGATCTCACGGCCGACGCGGCCATTGTCACCTCCAACCTCAACCGCTACTATCTCAGCGGTTTTTTGGGAACGGCGGGCACGCTGTTTGTCACAAAGGAAAAGGTCTGGTACCTTGCCGACGGCAGGTATTTTGAGGCGGTGCAGGAAAAGGTCCCCTTTGTGACGCCCCTTTTGGTCCAGGGCGGCGACTGGGGGATGTTGGCGGAACTCTGCCGGGAGCAGGGGGTGCAGACGCTGGCCTTCGAAGATCTGACCATGACCGTTTCCGTGTTCCGCAAGCTTGAGCAGGCGCTTCCCGGCGTAACTCTTGTCCCGCTTGACAACGCGCTGCTCCGGCAGCGCGCCCTGAAAGATGACTATGAGCTCTCCATGATTCGGCGCGCACAAAAGATCACAGACGAGGCCTATGGGCAGCTGATCACAGAGATCCACGCCGGCATGACCGAGCGCCAGGTGGCGCACAGGCTGGAGGAGCTGCTCTTTGAGGGCGGCGCCACGTCGCTGGCCTTCGATACCATCGCAGTGGGCGGACCGCACTCTTCGCTTCCCCATGGGAGACCCAGCGACTATGTGCTTCAGGATGGGGATTTTCTCACGCTGGATTTTGGCGCCGCCTATGAGGGCTACTGCAGCGACATGACCCGCACGGTGGCTTTTGGCCATGCGACCGATGAGATGCGCAGAGTGTATCGTATTGTGCTCGAAGCGCAGGAGCAGTCGATCGCCCGCATCGCGCCAGGCGTCTCCTGCAAAGAGATCGACGCCTTTGCCCGCTCGGTGATGGCAAAGGAGGGGCTCGACGAATTCTTCGTGCACAGTCTTGGCCACTCCTTCGGGCTCGAGATTCACGAGCAGCCGGGGCTCTCCCGCACCAGTGAAGACCGGCTCAGCGAGGGTATGGTCATGACGGTGGAGCCCGGCATCTATCTCCCCGGCCGTTTCGGCGTTCGCATTGAAGACGACGTGTTTGTCACCAAAACCGGCTGTATCAATCTGACCGCTTCCCCCAAGGAGCTTCTGGTTTTGTAAAAAAGTCGGGATTTCCCCAAGATAATGGTTGCGCAATGGCGAAAATTAGGGTACAATATCTTGAGGAATCAGAACATTGCCTTAACAAAAACAAGGAGGTTTTCAATCACCATGATCTCTGCAGGCGATTTTAGAAACGGCGTCACCTTTGAGATGGACGGAGGCGTCTTCCAGATCATCGAATTTCAGCATGTCAAGCCGGGGAAGGGCGCAGCCTTTGTCCGCACTAAGATCCGCAACGTGATCACCGGTTCGGTTGTTGAAAAAACCTTTAGCCCCACCGATAAATACCCCACCGCCTTTGTTGAGAGAAAGGATATGGAGTATCTCTATAACGATGGCGAACTCTATTATTTCATGGATCTCGAGACCTATGAGAACATCCCGATCAATGCCGATATCCTGCCGGACAGCTTCAAGTTTGTCAAGGAAAATGAGCAGGTCAAGATCCTCTCCTACAAGGGGAATGTGTTTGGCGTTGAGCCGCCCTTCTTTGTGGAGCTGGTCATCACCCATACCGAGCCCGGCTTCAAGGGCGATACCGCCCAGGGCGGAACCAAGCCCGCGGAGCTGGAAACCGGTGCGATCGTGAAGGTGCCGCTTTTCATCAATGAGGGAGAGAAGATCCGGATCGACACACGTACCGGCGAATACATGGAGCGCGCGTAAAAGGTCTGCGGGAGATTCTCTGCCGATTTGCCGTGCGAAGCATTTGTGATAGGCTGAATCAGCCGAATAGGAAAGGAGAAGAATCATGAACCTGACTGAAAAAGTTGCATATCTCAAGGGACTGCTCGATGGGCTGAATCCCGATGCAGACTCCAAGGAGGGCAAGTTGTTTGCCGCAATCGTCGACGTTCTTGAGGACATGGCGCTCTCGGTCAGCGATCTGGAAGACGAGGTCGTCGAGGTCGAGAATGCGGTCGACGAGATCGATGAGGATCTGGCCGATGTGGAAGAGCTGCTCTACGGCGAGGACGACGAAGAGGAAGAGTATTACGAGGTCGAGTGCCCCGTCTGCGGAGAGGAATTCTACATCGATGCGGAATCCGCATTGGAAGGGGAGACCACCTGCCCCGAGTGCGGAGCCGAGATCGAAGTGGAGATCGACGACGAGGACGAGGATGAGGAAGAAGACGAGGACGGGTGTGATTGCGGCTGCAATCACTGATGTGTCTGTCTCTCAAACAACGATCAGAAAGTAAGAGACTGCCTGTAAAAGATTTTATCTTTACAGGCAGTCTCTTTTGCTTTTTGTCGGCGGAGCCGTTCCGAGTTTGGTTTTTGCCGCCGGCGGAGTTGTTTTTTGGATCTTTTTGCGCTCAAAGCCCCTTGTATTTCTCCCGGGTGGCCCGCCCGCCGCGAATGTGCCGCTCTCTGAGGTTTTGCTCCAAAATCGGTCGCACCTCCTCATACAGCGCACGGTTGACCTTTCGCAGGCGGTCGGTCACGTCTTTGTGACAGGTGGATTTCGACACGCCGAATTCCCTTGCAGCCGCGCGAACCGTGGCTTTGTGCTCGATGATGTAATGCGCCAATTTAACGGCGCGTTCCTCCGGAAACCCTTTCACTGCGGCCCCTCCTGACTGATACATGCTTTGCGGAGCCTCCAGACGCCGCGGGTTTTGGGAAAAGGCTCCTTGAAGACAATATATGAGCCAAAATGTGCCGCTATGCCTTTTGACACCTATTGGAAACTGTGATATGATAGCCACAGATGAAATCAAAAAAACGCCGCCCGACCGGGCGGTGCGGTAAACATGTTTTGAGAAAGAAACCAAAAAGGAGTGGACGAATCATGAAACTGGTGATTATCGAACCTCTGGGCGTGGAGCAGGAAAAGCTGCTCGACATGGCGAAAAAAGCACTGGGAGATCGTGTGGAGATCGTCTATTACGACACCCGCACGACCGACCCTGCCGAGCTCATCCAGCGAGGGAAAGATGCCGAGATCATTGCGGTATCCAATCTTCCCTTGAGCGCTGAGGTGATCCGGGGCTGTGAAAAGCTGAAGCTGCTGTCTGTCGCCTTTACCGGGGTGGATCATATCGCCATGGACGCCTGCAAAGAAAAGGATGTAATGGTCTGCAATTGCGCGGGCTATTCCACAGCCGCTGTGGCCGATCTCGTGTTCGGCATGCTGATCACCCTCTACCGCAACGTCATCCCCTGCGACGCGCGCTGCCGCACCGGGGAGACCAAAGACGGCCTGATCGGATTCGAGCTCGAGGGAAAGAAATTCGGCGTTGTGGGCACCGGAGCCATCGGTCTGCGGGTCGCCGCCATTGCAAAGGCTTTCGGCTGTGAGGTTCTGGCATACAGCCGCACTGTAAAGCAGGTGGAAGGGGTCACCTATACCGACCTCAACACGCTGCTCTCCACCTGCGATATCGTCTCGCTGCACACGCCGCTGACCGAGCAGACCAGGGGGCTCATCGGCAAGGATCAGCTCGCCCTTATGAAGAAGTCCGCCATCCTGATCAATACGGCGCGCGGCCCCGTGGTGGATGAGATTGCCCTGGCAGAGGCCCTCAACAACGGGCAGATTGCCGGCGCCTGCGTCGACGTGTTCGACAAGGAGCCCCCACTCGATCCCGAAAAGCCGCTGCTCAAGGCCAAAAACACCCTGCTCACCCCCCACATCGCCTTTGCCACCAAGGAAGCATTGGTCAAGCGTGCGGTCATCGTCTTCGACAATGTGGCGGCCTACCTCGACGGCAAGCCGCAAAACGTGGTGGGCTGAGCCTGAAAACTTGGGTTTTCTGCGTAGCAGCGCGGCCATAAAAACAGCCTGAACGAAAATTCGTGTTTTCGTTCAGGCTGTTTTGTCTGGGAAGAGAGAAACTCAGCGATACCGCTTTCTCGGACGGCTTCTGCGCCTTCTGCTTCTGTTCCGTTTTTTGTTGAGATACAGGGCCAAGAGGAAATAAAGCAGGCCGAGCACAAGGATGGCAAGCAGGGCGAGTTTGAAATACCGTCCGGAGAGAAAGGTCATGATGCGGTGCAGGAGCAGCAGGATGATACTGCGGTCCACATCAGACTGCGGATGCAGGTCGCAGCGTGCATATTCAACGCCGTCATAGGAAAAAACGGCCTGTCCCAGGATGTCGTCTGTGGTCAGCGGGGCCTCGAGGTTTTCCGAGAGGTCATACTGTACGTCGAGCATGGAGAGCTCCACCTCAGTGGGAATTACAGCGTAGAGGTCCTCCGTCGCGATCAGGGTTACCGCATCCTTGCTTGCCGAAAGGGCGACGGGAACTTCACAGACAGGGGTCTGCCGGCTGAGCAGCATGGTATACTGCAGGTTTTCATAGCACCAGTTCATCAGTGCCTTCGCGTCGGTATAGTGATATTTTTCACCGGTCTGCGAATCTCTCGGAGCGCCGAGCACGATGGTGACGAGTTCCATGTCGCCCTTGCTCGAAAGGGTGGAGATGTGATAGCCGAAGTCGCTGGAGTATCCGGTCATCACGCCGTTTGCATACCGATAGTAGTAGTCTTCGGTCTGTCGGCGCTCCGCCGAGCTGATCACGAGCGCATTGTTGGAAAAATAATAGCGGTCGCCCGAGAGGTTGGTGCGGGGGATGCGCTTGTACTGCGTTTTTACAAGGTCGCGGAAGGTCTGGTTTTTAAGAGCGGCCTGGGTGAGCTTTGCCATATCGGAGGCCGTGGAGTAGGTTTGGGGGTCGTCCTTTCCGTAAGCGGTATGAAAATGCGTGCTTCTCAAAGAGAACTCTTCCGCGCGCTCGTTCATCTGCGTGACAAAACTGTCCAGGTTGCCGCTCACTCCTTCGGCGAGAACGTTTGCGGCATCGGCCGCGGAGTGGAGCAGAAGACAGTAGAGGAGCTGCTCCACCGTCAGCACCTCGCCGACCTTGAGTGATGCGGTCGTCACGCCGGACAGATCCGCGATCGCGGTCTCGGAGACCTCCAGGGTTTGCGTGAGGTCGGGAAACTGATCAAGGACCAGCATGGCGGTCATGATCCTCGCAAGAGAAGAGCAGGGGAGTTGGCGATCGGGATTTTTCGCATAGAGAATCAGTCCTGTATCGGGATGGACCACAAGCGCGGCCTCGCAGTGGAGCTCCGGGAGTTCGCCGGAGGCTGCGCAGGCAAGTGAAAGGGAACAGACAAGGGCCACACACAATACAAGACAAAGCAGTCTTTTCAAGGAAGACGACGGGAACCGGTTCAAGCTGGTTTCACCTCATGGAAATCATTGTAAACAAAGAAAACCTGTGGTATGATTGAGAAAAAGAAAACAACACGGGCGCCAAAATCGGTGCGGCTTTTGTATCCGCAGGCCGCAGGCAGACCGTGGGATCGGCAAGAGAAGGAGGAAAGGTCTGTGCCAAAAACAGCGTCCCATCCCAGCGCAGCGCGGGAAGACAAAAATGTCCCTTTGCGGCAGAAGTCGGCTGATACAGAGCAGCCTCCGGCACGGCCTGTGCCGAAGGGAATGCGCGTCCTGCTTGCCGGGATCACCGTCGCCGCGCTTGCGGCGCTTTTGTTCCTCCGCTTTCATCCGGAGCTTGCCCGCTTTGGACACACCCTGACTGTGGACACCGGCTCCGTCCATGAGCAGCAGCAGATCGATCCCCTTGTATCGCAGCTGATGGTCGATCTCAACACGGCAGACGAGGAGGCGTTGCAGAGGATCTCGGGGGTCGGACCGGCTCTTGCACGGCGCATTGTCGCCTATCGGGAGAAACACGGTCCCTTTTCGGCCTATGAAGAGCTGCTCGCCGTGGAGGGGATCGGAGAATCCAAGCTCGCACAGATGAAGCCCTACTGCACGCTGGGGAGCTGATATCCGACGGTCTCCGAAGGGGGAGGGAGCTTTCAAACTGCGCTTTTTTGCGGCCTGTCCGGCATTTGACGGAGCAGGCCGAGAAAGCGGTGCGGGTTGATTGCGAAAAAAAGGGAAACAGGATTCGGATGCGGATGCCGGAACTTCCGGCATCCGCATCCTGTCATTTGATGCGAAAGATCGGCTTCGCAGAGCTCCAAGGCGGCCGGGCGCTTGAGAAAGCGCCGGAGCAGGGGAGCATGGCTCAGTCGGAAGCGGTTAGCGCCGCTTCAGACGATGGAAAAATCCTCTTCTTCAAATTTGGGAAGGGTCGGGGGTTTGGAAGGCGCCCGCTTTAAAGGGTCGTATCGAAACTTCCGGCAGGTATAGCCGTCGGTCACAACGCCGTTGTAGCGGCAGTTGATGTGTCCGGCGGTTTTCAAAGGGGTTCCGTGTTCACAGTACAGACAGCGGGGGTCGATCTTGTTTCCATACAGCTTCATGGCAGTTTGTCCTTCCGATTCTGCAAAAGGCGGCGTTATTCCACCGTGACCGATTTGGCAAGGTTGCGCGGCTTGTCGATATCACATCCGCGCAGCGCAGCGATGTGATACGAGATCAGTTGGAGTGGGATCACGGAAAGCGAGGGCATCAGTTCGTCCCGCGCAGCTGGGAGCACCACCAGATCGTCGACGAATTCGAGCAGATCTTTGGCCTGTGGAGCGCAGATCGCCATCACCCTCGCGTTGCGGGCCGTGACCTCGCGCAGATTCGAGACCATTTTCTCCATCAGAGGGGTCTGGGTCACAAGGCCGATCACCGGCACGTCGTCGGTGATCAGGGAGATGGTGCCATGCTTAAGTTCGCCGGCCGCATAGGCTTCGCTGTGGATGTAGGAAATCTCCTTGAGCTTGAGAGATCCCTCAAGCGAGGCGGCATAGTCGAGACAACGACCGAGGAAGAAAAGATCCTCATACTTGCAGTATTGCTCGGCCAGCGCACGGAACTCGGATTCACGCTCTACCAGCGAGGCGACCAGCTCCGGCAGCATCATCAGCTCGGCGGTGAAGTCCCGCAGCGCCTCCTCGCTCATCAGTCCCTTGACGAAGGCCATGCGGGCCGCGATCATGTAGCTGATGGCAATCTGGGCACTGTAGGCTTTCGTGGTGGCCACGGCGATCTCCGGCCCCGTCCAGGTATAGACCACATAATCGCTCTCCCTGGCGATGGAGGAGCCCACAACGTTGACGATCGACAGGATCTTCGCACCGCAGGCGCGCGCCATTTTGAGGGCCGCCAAGGTGTCGAGCGTTTCGCCGGACTGGGAAATCACGATGACCAGATCATCCTTCGTGAGCAGCGGGGGACGGCCGCGGAATTCGCTTGCCACCTCCACGTCCACCTTCACGCGGCAGAGCTTCTCGATTCCGTATTTGGCGACCATGCCGGCGTGCATGGCCGAGCCGCAGGCCAGGATGGTGATGCTGCGTGCGTCGCGCAGCAGATGGTCGGGGAGCTCCTTCTCGTCGAAGCGAACCAGACCGTCCTGCACGCGGGGCGACATGGTCGCACGCAGGCAGGAGGGCGTTTCATGTATCTCCTTGAGCATAAAGTGGGGATAGCCGCCCTTTTCTGCAGCCTCATAGTCCCAGGTGACGACAAGGGGTTCCTTTTCGATGGGATTCTTATCAAAGTCCACAAGGGAGACACGGTCGGCCTCCAGAATCGCGATCTCACCGGGCTCCATCACAAGGTATTTCTTGGTGTATTTGATAAAGGCAGGAATATCGCTCGCCATGAAGTTTTCGCCCTCGCCCAGACCGAGCAAAAGCGGGTTTTCCTGCCGCACGCAGATGATTTTTCCCGGCTCGTCCTTGCAGATGATGCCGAAGGCATAGGTGCCGCGGATCTCGTGCAGCGCGCGGATGACCGCCTCAAGGAAATCTCCGGTTTCCTTGTAATAGTAGTCCATCAGATGGGCGGCGGTTTCGGTATCGGTCTGCGAGAGGAAAGTATAGCCCTTTTCAATCAAAAAGGCCTTGAGCTCCTGATAGTTTTCGATGATGCCGTTGTGCAGCAAAGAGATGTGCTCGCTGCTGTGGGGGTGTGCATTTTCATCGGTTGGGCCGCCGTGGGTGGCCCAACGGGTGTGACCGATGCCGCAGTGGGTCTCAACATCGATGCGGGACTCCATTTTCGATTCCAGATTTTGAATTCGCCCTGCCGCTTTGACCGTTTCAATGATCCCGTCGTGGAAAAATGCCACGCCGGTAGAGTCATACCCGCGGTATTCCAGCGTTTTGAGCGCATCAACAAGTAGGCCGGCACAGCTGCGCCTGCCAACATATCCAACAATTCCACACATAGGAAAGTATCCTCCATTGACATAAAAAATAAAGTGAATTCCCCTTCTGCCGTTTGTGAAAACGGAAGCGATCCTTACACGTTTTCGACGTCGTTGGGGCCGGCGCCGATTTCTTCACAACTGCGTTTTTGTGCTGCGGTTACCCGCAGTTTTGTGCGCAGCTCACGACGGTGAAGTCGCCGAAGGGCATCCGCCGAACTGTCGATAAACCCTTGCCTCGTCCACCTGCCCAATCGGGAAGAGCAGGTTCTGGCGCTTCGGCCGAAAAACGGACCGTTTTCAGGAATTGACGCGAAAAACTGTCTGACAATACTGAGACGGCCTCACCTCCTTAAATTCTCAATATTATACAACAACAAGGGGAAAAATGCAATTCTTCTTGCGTAAGTTTTACAATTCCTTTACAACGGAAAACTCTTTTTTGACTCTCCCTCATGAACAGGGAACAAAGGCGGGCATGCTATTTTGTGCGCCGTTTGCAGGAGAGGGAGGAGAAGAGCAGCATCGCCGCCAGCCAGAGGAGCAGGGAATCCAGCAGCAGGGCGGTGAGCAGCGTGAAGGCGGGCAGCGGAAGCGAGGGGGTCAGCGGCAGCATGACCCCGACCTCCTGAGGAAAGAGGGGGAAAAGAAGCAGGGTGAGCAGCAGAGCGATAGCGCCCTGCAGCAGCTTGCCGCAGAGGTAGGGTCTGATCGAGAGATCGCTGCCCTCCAGAACGCCCGCCACCTGGCAGAACACCGAGAGCCCCGAAAAGCCGAGAAGAAAACTCTGCAGAGCCAGGCGTACCGGCAGGGCGGCCTCAGCCGATCGAAAAAGCTGGACCCCGTTTGTCAGCTCGAGCATGCCGACCGTAAGCTGCCCTGGCAGGGAGGTCACCTCGGGGAGCAGCGCGATCACAACGGAAAAGAAAATGATAAAAGCGGCGATATCCAGCGCCGTCAGGGCGCTGGATTTTACAGCGCGTACCAGGGCGGAAAAAAAGGAGGGCGGCTCTGGGGCAGGCAGTGACCTCTCGTCTGAGACGGGCGGACAGCCGATCGAGAGCAGTATTCCGGAGAGAAGCGCTGCTGCCGCATGGCAGAGGTAGAGCGCGGTACCCAGCCTTGCATTTCCCCACAGCGCCGTGCCGACCACGCCGACCACAAAGGCGGGGCCGGAGTTGTTGCACAGGGCCACAAGCCGCTCGGCCTGTTCGGCAGTGCACCCGCCTTCCTCATAGAGGCTGCGTGCCGCGGCGGCGCCGACGGGATAGCCGGAGAGCAGGCCGAGCAGCAGCACAGAGGCCGCCTCCCGCGGCTGACGGAAGAGAAGGGGCATCAGTCCGCCGAAGCTCCGGCCCGCGGAGTGGGTGACGCGAAGGACAATCAGCAGCTGTGAGGCAACCAAAAAGGGAAATAGCGAGGGCAACACACTGGAAAAGGCGAGCAAGGCGCCGGCCCTCGCTGCCGAGGCGACCTCTTCTGAAAAAATCAAAAGCGACGCCGCACCGATTCCGAGCAGCACAGCGAGCAGTGATCTTGCGATTTTCGGCGTATTCGGCATGGAACCCCCTCCTCGTTTTCGTGCTCTATCCATATGTTTTTTTCACGCGCTTCATACCGGAGGCGGCTCTCGGAATGCAGCGGCCGGCGGTTTCATAGAGTAAAAGAAGGACCCGTAAACGGGAAAGGGGACGAGGGGATGGGAAGGTCGCAAAAAAAGAAAGAGAACAGCGGGAAGCTGACCCGGCTGGTTTCCCAAGGGCTCGAGCTGCCGCTCGACGCATTGACGCTGCTGCCGAGAATCGAGTGCATCGGGGATCGGGAGGTCTCTGTTGAAGGACACCGCGGGATCCTGGAGTATGGAGAAACCCGCGTTCGCCTTTCGGGCGGCAGCTTTGTTCTGGTGATCGAAGGACGCGGCCTGAAGCTCTCGGGGATGACGCCCACCAAGGCGGGGATCTCGGGTTCCATACAAAAACTGATCTTCGAGCGCTGACAGGGAAAGACTCCCGAAAGCAGGGAAAAAGGAGAGTAAGCTTTGGGAAAGAGCATGAAAACCGCGCTTTCAGGAAGGGTCAGGATCTCGGTGACCGGCCTGTTCCCGGAGCGTTTTTTGAATCTGGTGGCAAAGCGTGGGCTGCCGGTGTGGGAGGTGCGGTGCACCGAAGAGGGCGGACTGATCCTCGCCACAACGCCGGCGGCCTTCCGCCGCATGCGGGACCCCGCTTTTCGCGCCGGCGTACGGGTGCGGATCCTCGATAAGGATGGGCTTCCGTTTGTGGCGCGGCGCTATCGGAAGCGTTGGGGGATGGCGCTGGGGATGGGGCTCTTTTTGTTGATCCCCGTGGCATTCAGCCAGTTTCTCTGGGATATCACGCTGGAGGGCTGTGAGCAGCTCGAGCCAGCCAGGGTGCTCGAAACCCTTTTCGAGCTTGGATTGAAGCGGGGGGCCCTGCTGCACGGGCTCGATCTCGACGGGCTGGAGCTTCAGGCGGCGCTTGAGATCCCGGAGCTTTCTTTTATCGCCATCAATCTGAAGGGAACGACGGCGCAGGTGCAGATTCGCGAGCGCGTTCCGGTGCCGCAGGAGCAGACCCCGACCGAGCTGCGGGATCTGGTCGCCGCAAAAGACGGTCAGATCGAGCGTATCGAAGTATATGAGGGGGTTGCGGCGGTCAAACGGGGCGATACCGTGCAAAAGGGGGATCTTTTG
>JAEEGL016792567.1_pt1 | contig 32667 bp, 22 predicted proteins | sample 9134231 | NCBI WGS metagenome assembly JAEEGL01 (sample SAMN16246548, study PRJNA631951) | gut metagenome | biome: gut microbiome; feature: rumen; material: fiber-attached | host: Bos | place: Iran: Karaj | collected 2018-10
ATTATTAATAAATATTTAAAAATGAAAATGATACATTTTTTACTTTTATCATTATTATTCATTCATATTTTATCTCAAGAAGAATTTGAAGTAAAATCAAAAATTTATACAGATTTATTTTATATAAGTTATTTAGGAAATATTAAAGAAATATTATATCCAAATCCAAGCAATTGTAAAGATATTTTAACAATATCTGAAAATATGATAAATTATGTAAAAATGCAAAATAAATATATAAAATTTAGAAAAAATTTAAATGAAAAAAAAAATAGAGTAACATTATGTGAAAAAAGTATTTTAGTTTTAAATGATTTATCATATTCTGACATTTATAATAGTAATGATGGTCAATTATTAAATACATTTGATAATAATGAAAATTCGAAAAAATCATCTTCTCATATTTTATTAAAGAATAAAAAAACTTTAAATTTAGTTATGTCTGATAAAAGATTTCAAATATTTAATTTTGATAAAATGCTTTATGATTCAGAAATAAAAGAAGATGAATTTTACATTGATTATATGGTTAATGAAGAAAATGATAAAATATTATTTTTAATTTTAAGTAAAGATACTTATAAAATTTATCAGTTACCAACTTTAAGAATTACTGTTTCAAAACCAAATTTAATAAAAGAAATAAAAAATAAAAAAAATATAAATGATGTATTTATAACAAATAATTATATTTATGAAATCAATAAAGAAAATATTAACATTTTAAATATTAATGATGATAAAACAAATTCAATTTCAATTAATGGAAATTTAATTCAAGTTTTTGAAAATTTAAAAGACCAAAATTTACTTTTTATTCAAACATCATTAAATATTTATATAATTGAAAAAGATAAAATAATATCATCAAATAAAATAAAACCAAATTCAAAATGTGCTTTATCATCAAAAGACAAATCAATTTTATGTTTAGATTCTTCATTAACATTAAATAAATTATTAATGAATAATGAAAAAAGAAGTTTTAATTTAAATTATTTAGATAATTTCAATAATAATGAAATTCAATCTTTTTCAATTTGTCCTAATCAAAATAATATTATTACTGTTGTGACCAATAATATTATTAATCAATTTGATTTATTTCAAAAACAAAAAAATTTAAGTCCTATTAATTTTTATTTTAATGGTTTAAATGATATTGTCTTTAGTGAAATTGTAACTTTTAAAAAAATAGAAAGCAATGGAAATAATAATCAAAAAAATTTTTATACTATCATTGATTCTAAAAATATTGATTTTTCTAAAATTTTACCAAATTTAATTCATTTATTTATAAATGATATGAAAGTTTTATTCAATAATATAAGAAAAGGAATTTCAAATTTAATTTATTGTTTTAAAGATAAAAATTATTTCATGAATTATTTTAAAAGTGAAGAAGTTACAAATAATATTTTAAATTATCTTTTTATTTATACAAAACAAAATGATTTATTTGTTGTTGATACTATGAATGGAAAAATTTTATTCCAAAAAAAATTTAATGGAATTTTATATAAAATAAATAAACCAAATGAATCTAAAGTAATGAAAAATTCAGATTTATTTGTTGAATTATTATTTTTAAATAAAGAAAAAGATGAAGTTACTGCTATTCAATATAATTTAATTACAAATTCTTTTAATACATTATCAAATAATAAATATATAATAAATCAAAAAATAATTCAAACTCAAGATAAATTAATAAATTTAAAAGATAAAGGATATATAAATTTATCAAAAGAGTTATTAAAATATTCAGAAATTCCTTTAACATATTTAAATGGTAAATTTTCTCTTTTACAAAAAAATAATACTTTATTTGCATTTAAATATAATTTAAATTCAAATAATGATATAATAATGAATATAGCATATAATTTAAAATATGAAAATTTAATATCATTTTCTTCACCATATATAAATGAAAATCCAATAAAAACATATTTAAATGAAGGAAAAATATTTTATAAATTTATAGATTCAAATATATTTTATATTTTATCAAGTATAAAAAATAATTTAATGATAACAATAATCCATGGTCAAACAGGTAAAATAATAGAAGAAAGAATAATTAGAAATATAGATTTAAATTCAATTCAATATATTTTTGAAGATAATTGGGCAATAATATCATATGAAAAAATATTAAAAGGATTTAAAAGAAATGAAATATTTTCATTTGAATTATTAAAAAGAGAAATAGAAGTTTCATTATTAAATCTTTTGAAAAAAAAATTCGATACTTCAAATAATGAAGAAACAACAATGAAATTATTTTCAGATAATAATGAAGATATAATAATTCTTTCTCATACGTTTATAGTTCCTAGACATATAAAATTTATAAAAGCCTCAACGACATTAAATAATAATAGTAATAAATTTATAATAATAACTTTTGATAATAATATGATATATTTAATTGATAGAAGAGAATTAAGTCCAAGAAAACCAATAATGACGGAAGAAAAAGGGAAAAAAGTTTTGGATCCTACAAAAAATAATATTTATATTGATAATGAATTAAAACCTTATAAACCAATAATGAGCTTAGATTTTAATTATGCTTTAGAAAAAGTTGGAAAAACTGTTAATAATGTTTTAATTGGTGTTACTGAAAATGAAAGTACTTTTATTCTTTGTTCTATTGGAAATGATATTGAATGTAAAAAAGTTTATCCTGATAAAATGTATGATAAATTAAATAGAGAAAATTTTAAAGCTGAATATATTATTTTATTCACTTCTATTATTATTATTATTGTTTATTGGCTTAGAAAATATACAAAACAATTAGAATTTAAAATGGCTTTTCTTCAAATTCAAAGTAATTAAGTTAATTATAATTTAAATTGAAAACAATTTTTATTTTTTTTCAATTTTTCTTTGTAATTGTAAAATAAATATATAAATAAATAAAATCCAATATTAAATAAATAAATAAATAAATAAATAAAATATAATACTTACTTATAAATTATTTTTTTCATTTTCATCAAAAAAACAATAACTTGAATAATTTTTATTTCTATTAACAACATAAAAATATTTAATAATACTTTTCATAGAAAGAGGAAAATAATAAAGAAATTTATTTTCAAAAAATTTTTGTTGCAAGCATTTTTTTTGATAAAAATAATAATCAAAATATAATTTATTTAAATAAAATTCTACAGATCTACAACATTTACAAAAAGAAATCCAATTTAAAGAACTTAAGCATAATTCTAAAGGATCATTACTTTCTTTTTTTTCTGGTCCTTCTTTATAACCACTTCCTTTTCCTCTTAATCTAATTTTTGTTGTATTATCACCAAATTTAATACAATTTTCATTTATTATTTGACGTAATATTATTCCATTATTTCCTATTAACTTTTTAGTCACTTGAAAATTTTTCTCATTTTCTATTCCTATCATATATCTACATACATATTTTAATTCATAATCTCTTAATGAATTTGTTTTAAAATATATCTCTCTTTCTATCTTTTTTCTTTCTTTTATTTTTAATCTCTTTATTTTTTCTTCTTTTAAATTCAATGAGTTTAATATATTTTTATTATTATCCAGAAATATTATTGTTTTTCTTGGAATATATTCTTGATATGATTTTTGTAATATGATACTTTTTAATTCTTCATTTGAACTTTCTTTATTTTCTTCTTTTTTTCTTTTTATGTTTTTTTCTTCTTCATTTTTTCTTTTTATGTTTTTTTCTTCTTTTTTTCTTTCTTTTTGTTTATTTCTTTTTTCTTCTATTTCTTCTTCTTCATCTATTAATGATAATAAGTTTATTTCATTTTTTGTATAATTATAAAAATCTATTGCTATATTTTCTTCTTCAAATTGAAGATATATTATATTATATTCATTATTATTATAGTATATTTGTTTAATTTTTCCAATTTGAGAATTCTTTAAAATTTGTCCTAATTCATCAATAAAATGATAATTTAATTTACCAATATTATTTTTTTTTTTAAAAGTCATTTTTAAAATATCATTTTCAATTATTTCAATTTTTTTTAAAGAAATAGGGAATAATTCAATTAAATTCGAAAATTTAGAATATTCATTATTTAGATTTCTATTATTTTCTTCATTTAAAAACTTTGATAAAAAACATTCTGAATTAAATAAACTATTTATTCCTTCTTCTTCTAAATAATTTGGTCTTGTCCAATATGATTTAAAATGAAAATTATTGTTTTCAAATTCATTATCTTTCATTTTTATTGAATTTTTATTATTTGTTTTATTCAAGAGATTTTTATAATTTTCTCATTATCCTTTTTTAAATTTTGGTTTTAAATTTATTTTTAATTTTTTTTTTTGAACAAAAATTTTTTTTTTACTGTTTTCTAACTTAATTTTAGAAATGTTTTATTAGACAAATTAAAAAAATATTAGATAAAAAATTCACTATTTAACTAAATTATTATTAGGAAAACTTTTTTTTAACTTGCTTTGATAATATATAAAAGAAATATAATAAATCTTAAATAAATCTGTCAAACTATTTTAATTCTCTCTTAATTTCAAAAAATCATTATTATTCCAGTTAAATGTTTGGAAATTAATTATATTTTTTATAAATCTTTTTACTTATAACCTATATACATTTTGAAAATTTATCTTTCATTTTTATTTTTTCTTTTTATCTTCATGACATTTTTTCTTTAATCTGTATTTTCTGAATAATTATTTATAATCTTCACTCAACATAATTTTTAAATTTTTTAATTTCTTTTTCTTTTATTTATAATTAAAAATAAATAAACTTTTTAATAACATTTTAAACATTAATTTTTCAATATAATACATATATATTTTAATAAAATATTTTAAATTTTTTTTACAATACAACCAATAATGCTAATATCATTCCTTTTATTTTATTCAATTATATCAATTACCAATAAAAATAAAAATATATACTATATACATACTTATTTACATTTAATTCCCTCAAACATGGAAATAAAATAAAAAAATCCAATAAAATATTTTTATAATTCCCAATTAAACTGAATAACAATACAAGAAATATTATCTTGACTTCCTAAATTAATACTTTCATCAACAATTAATTGACATAATTCTTTACAATCATTACAATTTTTACTTAAATTAAAAATATCATTTTCGCTTAAAACATCCCAAACACCATCAGAAGCAATAATACAATATTTATCTGAGAAACTTAAATCATATTTTTTAATATGAGGAATGGAAATTAATCCATTTCCTTTTAATTTATGATCTCCAATTGATCTACTTAATGTTATTATGCCATCTAATCTATCATTATAAACACAACCTCCATTTTTTTCTATTCTCTTTTTTTCTTTTAAATCTATACATTTATCTTCATATGTTAAATTTATATATTTTTCATTTTTTATTATTATACTTTTTGAATCTCCTACATTTGAGCAATATAATGTTTTAAAATCTATATATATTGATGTTAATGTATTTCCTTCATTATTACAATTTTCTTCTTTTGTTATTTTATCTAAATTTTGAAATGATTTTTTTATATAATATTCTACTTCCTTTTTATTTTCTTCTAAATTTTTTGATAAAATTATTGGGAAATTTTCTATTGATATTTTTGCGCTTTTTTCTCCTCCGTGACCATCACATAATATAAATAAACTTTTATGACATCCATTTAAGTAATCTATGTTTGAATATGTTAAATCTTCCATATTATTGTTGTAATCTTCATTTTGATATGAGTCTATTGAATATGTTATTTTAGGAAAATAATTATTTAGTATTGGTATTATTTTTCTCTTGTTTATACTTTTTCTTTTCGTGGTTAAATTCTTAGACATTAAAAATATTTTTATTTTAAAATTTCTTGAAAAATTATAAATACAAAAATATATTTAACAAAATATTACAATTATTAATAATTATATAATTTATTGATTTTAGAAAGAGAAAAATATTTAATTTCTTTAATTATTTTTTTAATCTCTGTACAATTAAAATAATTGAAAAAAATATTTTATTAATGTGACTTTAAATAAAACGATTTTCGTAAATTTTCTTGATAATATTTTATTTACTAAAGATTTGCCTGTTTGTTTTGTCCAAATATTCAGATATATATTCTAAAAAATTCTTTTTGTTTTTCTAATACTTCTTTTATTGGTACTTAATGATTAAATTTTTTAATTTCATTAAAATAAAATAAAAAAAAGACATATAAATAAAGAAAAAAGAATAAATTTTTTATATATATTATATTATATAAATAAATATATAACATTTATTCATAAATACATACAAAAATAAATATATATTTATGAAAAAATTATTTTTGATTTGCATAATAAAAAACAAGGAATGAAAATTCAGAGAAATTGTATTTTATCTAAAAGCTTCTAGCAGTATCTTGTCTTGAATTATTTAAACTATTTTCATCTTGAAAAGATGCACTTAAACCTTTTTTACTTTTAGAAGAATTAGAATCAGTAGAAGAATCTAAAGAATTATTTGAAGAATTATGATTATCAGAATTTCTCGTAATATTATTTAAATCATTTTTATGATTAATAGGAATTTTTTCATTATTTTTTTTCCATAATCTATATAAAGAATTTAAATATTCTTGATCATAAATTCCTACTTTACTATTTAATAACCAAAATATTTTATTTAAAGTAGCAAAAACTTTTCCAACAATTGGTTTAACAAGTTCTTGTTTAATATTATTTAAATCAAAGAATTTTTGCAAAGAAAGAAATAAATCATCATATTTCTTTAAATTAAAAACTCTATAATCATCTTTAGAAATTTTTATTTTTAAAGTTAAAATAATAGTATTTTCGCTTGTTGCATTATTACAATTTTCTTTAGGAGAATTAAACTTATTAAAATAATTTTTCCCATTTGTTTTTGAAGAAGAAATTTTAGCACTCCCTCTTAAAGTATTATTACTATTATTATTATTACTATTATTACAACTAAATAAATTTCCACTTGTTAAACTTTGAATAGTATTATTATTAATAGAAAAAAAATTCATATTATTTAAACTTGGATTATTCATAGAAATATTTCTTTGATGATTAAAAATATTATTATATTCATTTACACAATAATTATTATAACCATTTAAATTAAAAGGACTTGTATTATTATTATTTTTACACATTAATAAACTTTCATTACTTCCTCTTAAATTAAATGATAATTTACTATTTGAAGATAATAAACTTTCTGAGCTCGTTGAAGCTTGAGTTCTTAAATCTTCTAAAGACATTTTATTATTTGAATATCTCATAAAATTATTTTTATTAACAGAATCAAAATTTAATTTTATTTCTGGAGAAGATAACATATTTGATAAAGGATCTTTTATTTGTTGTTGAATTGGACTATTACATGTATTATTTAAATTTTGATATAATTGATTTTGATAATTCATTTGAGGTATTTTAGGCTTATATGGAATAGGCTTTTCATATTTTAGAAATTGATGATTATATAGTCTTTGAGCTTGATACATTGGTAAATAATTTTTATTTATTTTTTTTTTTTTTTTGGTTATATATTTTTTTAAAAGATTTTTCAGTTTAATTTAGTTATTTTGTTATATTTTTTAGAAATTTTTAATTGGTTTTATTTCTATTTTTATCTGTTTTTTTATTTGAAATAATTTTTTTATGTTTTTTTATTTGTTTTTTCTAAATTTTATTTTGGTAATGTCGTTAAAGATTTTTACAAAAGAATTTTAACTTGGTTTTTTGATTGTTTTTTTCAAGAAATTTAATACAAATGAAGTCAAGTAAATTTATTAAATTTTATATCAGAATCTGATGAAAATAAAAATTTATTTTTTTTTATAATATTCAAATAAAATAACAAATAACCTTTTATTCCCATTTAAATTTTATTTATCATTTATTTAAAAACTAATAATAATAAAAATTAAAATAATAAAAAAATAATAAAATATAAAAAAATAAATATCAAACTGGTATTATTCTTAAAAAATAATACTTCAAAAATTTGAAAAAAAATGATATCATCATCAACAGAAAATGAAATAATAAACAATATATCATCATCCCCAGAAACAATATCAAAAAGAAATTACTTAGAAAACCAAAAATTTAAAATTCATGAATTAATAAATCAATCATCTCAAGAAACAAGTAAAACAGTAAATACAAATAGAATAGATGAAGGACATTTTCAAATAAATTTATCAAGTCAAAGAGATATAATAGATAAAGAAATATTATTAACAACATCAAAATATAGTTTTTGCATATTTATAAGAATGATTCCATTAATATCAAATTTTTTTCCTTTTATAGGTCATTTATATATTGTTTCTTCTAAAGGAAGTACACATGATTTTGATAGTTCTAAATTTGTTGAAGTTAAAGATTATATTCAAAAACTTCCTGTTAAATTTATTCAATTAAAATTAAGTGATAAAGATAAAATAGAATGGGATAAAGGAATTCATAAAATTGATCAAATTTTCAGAAAAAAAGAATTTAGTGTTTGTGCAAATAATTCTTATTTTTATGTTGCTTCTTTATTAAATGAAATTAAATATAAAGGAAGAAATAATTATAATAATAAAGATATTTTTTTTATGAGTATTAAAGAGTCAAAGTATACTTCATATACAAGTATTTTTTTCAATTATATTCTTTTATTTATTCTTATTATTATAATTATTATAATCATAATTTTCAATATATAATTTTAATTTAATAAAAAAATAATACATCAAAATAACATATCAAATTATAATATTTATTAAATAAATGACTGAAACTCAATTTTCATATATGAAAAGTTCAACAATAATTTCAATAAAAAAAACACCTGAAAGATTAAAACATAAATTTAATTTTACTCCTTTAGAAACATCAAATGATTCTTATGATAATAATATAAAAGAAACAATTCAATTTTCAGAATCTCAGAAAAAAAAATCAAGCAGTGCAAAATTAGAACAGAAAATTCTTAAATTTGATATTGTAAATAATTCTAAAATGAAATTATATTCCAAATTTAATACTCAAATAAATGATGATATTAATTCTTTAATTGAATTAAAAGAAGATTTAAGTTTCTATAATTCAAATAGGAATTCTTCAGGTGTTATTTGTGAAAAAAAAGAAGAAAAAGGATATAAATTAATTCCAAATAATATAAATGAACATATAAATAAAAGAAAATTAACTAGTATAAATAATGAATGTTTGTTTACTCATAAAAATTTAAATGAAAATAAATTAAATAATAATAATAAAGAGCAAATAAAAAAACGTATTCCTCAAAAATCAATTTCTTCAAATTTGCAATTTAATCAAGATGAAGTAACTTCTTTATCAAATATTCAAGATATATCCAATTTTTATTTATATACAGAAAATTGTTTTGAAATGATGTATGATTTAGAAAAAGTTAATAAAATAAATAAATGTACTCCTTTATCATTTCCATTTGATGAAATAATAAAAGAAAAAAAGAAAAAATTAGCAATTTTTGATTTAGATGAAACATTAGTTCATTGTCAAGTAAAAAATATAGAAGAATGTCAATATCAAATAAATATAAATTTACCTTCAAAAAAAAAAATAGGAAAAATAGGAGTTAATATAAGACCAAATTGGAAAAGAGCATTAAATAAAATTAAAGAAAAATATATTATTGTAATATTTACTGCAAGTCATCAAACTTATGCTGATGCAATTTTAGATTTTTTAGATCCTAATAAATTATATTTTCCTTATAGATTATATAGAAATAATTGTACTTCTATTAAATTACAAGGAAAAGATATTTATATTAAAGATTTATCTTTATTTAAAAATATTAGTTTAAAAGATATTATTGTCATTGATAATTCAGTCATATCTTTTTTCTTCCAATTAAATAATGGAATTCCTATTTTACCTTATTATAATTCTATTAATGATAATGAATTAATTTGTCTTTCTTATTATTTATCTTCTATTTATTATTATGATGATTTAAGAGAAGCAAATAAAAAAAATTTTCAATTACAATCTTTTAAAGATAATGTATTTGAAAAAATTAAATTAGAAGAAATTGAAAGTGGAGATGAAAATGAAAATGCTCAAATAAGTAATATTGATAGTAGTAAATTTAGTAATAAAACTATGATTAAAATAAAGGATATTTCAGATGATATTAAAGAGTCTATTAATAGTTTTAGAAAAAAAATTTTTGAAAGTAATAATAATATTCATAATCTTATAATTGATTTTAATTAAATAATAGTAATGTGTAGTTTACATAAAAATATAAATGTTATAAAAGTCAAATCAAATTAGGTTATTATTGTATGTTATAAATGTGTGTAATTTAAATATGTGTTAAATTTGATTTAGTATACTAAGTATTAAAATTAAATATAAATAAAAAATAAAAAAATTTTTTCTTTTTTGTGTTTCAACAGTTTCATATATGATGTAACAATTTATAAAAATAAAAATTGACTTGAATAAATTTGTTAAGTATTTTCTTTTAAACTTAAATTATTATCAATATATAAACTTTTAATAGAATTTTACTTTTTCTTTTTCTTTATTTTTATTTTCATTTTCATGTTACATTCTATTAAGAAAATTTTCCATTAATTTATTCATATACTTTTATTCATCATATTTAAAATTTTAATACTATCTTCATCTTTATTTTTAAAATAATTTCAACTTAATTTTCAAAATTAATTCCATTACTATATTTAAATTATGAATATGAAAATTTTTTCAAAATCATATCTCCACATTCAAGAAATAAATTTTTGAAATTTTTACTTTCATTAATTTATCAAAATCAGAATTTTCTTATTATCAAAAATAGAAATTTTATATTGGTTATTCATGAGTTTTCATGATTTTTTTCAAAATTTATAAATATTAATATTATTTTTAATAATTTATTTTTTTTCACAATTTTTTAAATGTTTAATATTAATTGAATATTTTAAAAGAAAAAATCTAAATATGATTTTTTTAATAAAAAAATTATTATATAAATATTTATCATTTATAAATCAAAAAATTTTCAGATAATTTAAATTATATATATCCAAAAATTAATTATTACATATACTCGAAAATTTCTCATACAAAATTTTGAAACAAATTAAACATTTTTCATTCTTTGAGAAGAAGGACTAATATTATTTTTAATTCCTACATTAGTAATAATATTAGAACTACTACAATTAATATAATTCATTCCATTTCTTTCAATTTTATTAGGAATTAAATTAATATTATTTTTATCAGAAGGATATTTCTTAGGTTTACTTAAATTAAAAGTATTAGCATTAGATTTACTTAAAGAATTAAGAGAAGGTCTTTTTTTAGTTTGTCTTAAAGTTTTTCTTCCACCTTTTTGACTTTGAATAATATTACTTTTAGAATTAGAAGTTTTAATTCTAATAACTTTAATATTATCTAAATCCATTAATTCTTTTTTAGACGTTTTTGCCTTTATTTCATAAACTGAATATATATTATTTATATCTAATGAATTTTTTGAATGAGATTTAATTTGATTTTTACTTCTTGTTCTATTTTCATATATATTATTTGATGAAGGTGAATGATGTTTATTTATTATACTTTCATTACTATATATTGAAGTAAAATTTGTTGAATTTAAATGCTTTGATGTTAAATATTCTTTTTTTAATTTTTTAGAATTTTTTGTTAATAATTCATTGTTTATATCTGTGTTTATTGATATATTTGTATTTTTTGTTTTTTGTTTTTTTACTTTCTTTTCATATTTTATATTATTTTTTTTGGGAATTGTAATTTCATTTGTATTTAATATTAATATTGAATTTATATTATTAAATATTTCTTTATTATAATCTATTAATTCTTTTTCAATATTAAATCTATTTAATTTCTTTTCAAAATTTAATATTTTTTCATTATGATTAATAATTTTTGTTTCATAATTTCTTTTTGATTTTTCTAATATTCTCATATTATATTTTAATTTATCGTTTTCTTTAATTAATATATTACTTTTTTTAATAATAGATAAATCTTCTTTTTTTAATTCTTCAATTTTGTTATCATGATTTTTTTGATCTTCTAAAATTTTATCAGCTCTTTGAGAAATAATATTATTAATTTTCTGAATAGAAATATCATTATCTTCAATTTCTCCTCTTTCACTTTCATCATCAGAATAAGTGATTGTAACATTATCACTTTCATTTTCTAAAATACTAATTAATTGATTATTTTGAAGTTTATTTTTCCTTATATTATTTTCATCTAAATATATCATAGATTTATTTGAAGATTGAATTGAATTTGTATTAATTGTTGTTATATTTAAAAAAGAAGAATCATTTATATTTTTTTGATTAATAAAATCAAATGAAATTTCTCCTCTATAAGTTCTGTTTAAATGATTCATTGAATTATTTTGATAAAGACAAATATCTACTTCAATTGATAATAAAATTTTTAAAATAATTTCTTCATTATTATCTTTCATATAAAACCATTGTTTTTGTCTGTTTTTATTATTATTTATATTTATAGGAATATTTAATGTAGAAAATGTTTTTTTTATTACGAAAAGACTTCTTTTAAAAGCAGTTAAAGTAATAATATGATTTTGTTTTCTTGAAAAAGTAAATAGGTTAAAATTATAACTTTTATTTATAAATTTTTTATTTTGAATTTCGATTAGTTCTGTTTCGTATTCTTTTGAATCATTATATTTTATTGATATATTGTATGGAATATAATCTGAAATATTTCTACATAATTGAATTTGATATATTGTTATTTTAATAATATTTTTGCTATTTTTTTCTATAGAAGACATTTAAGTTTTATTTTTTTGAGTTTTTTTTTCTTAAAAATGAATTAAGAATTTAATAATCTTAAAAAAATTATAATTTTTTTATAATAATTTTAATCTTTTTAAATTGTTTTTTTTATTTTAACTAGATAAAGCTTTATTAAATTCTTCTTCGAAAAAATTTAATTTTTGGAAATAACCATTTTCGGGGTTGTTCTTTTTTAAATATTCTTCAGTATTTTTAATTTCATCATCATAACCTAAATTTCTATTACAAGTAATTAAATTAACAAGAATAGAAGTATAATCATTTGAAGCATCACCATTTTTTTCACACATTTCTTTTCCAAGAATTAATATTTTTTTAGCTTCATCAAAACTTCCTTTACTCATTAAAGCAATACCAATTAAATTAAAAATTTTTGGAGAAATTTTGGTATTTTTACTTATTTCTTGTAATTTATTAATTGCATTTTCATAATCATTTTTAATATATAAATTATATAGTAAAGTACATAATTGACTTATTATTGATTCACTATCTTTTAAATTCATTGAATTTATTATTTTTTCCATTTCATTTTCTTTATTCATAATAAACATTAAATGAAATTTTAATGATAATATTTCTATATCACCTTCAAATTTTTCAATTAATGATAAAAATTCTTTATATTGTTTTCTATCTAAACACATTAAAGCTATTACATATATTGCTGGAAAAATTTTTGGATCATATCTTTTTATTTCTTTTAATTCATTGTAAAAATTTTCAAATTTTTTTTCATCAAATTTATCTTTATAAACATAAATAGCGAAAAATAAAAATAAATTAAAATATATTTTTATTTGCTTTTCTGTTTTTGTTTTCAATTCCCCTAATAAAGTATTTATTTCTTCATCTTTTTGACTTTCTAATAAAGAAATAAAAGTATAAAAATTTTTTTTTATTATTTGACTCATATCATCTTCATTAATATCCATTGTTGAAAGTTCTTCTAAACATTTCGCATAATCTCCAATATAAAGATAATTTTTAATTGATTGAAAAATATCGAAAGCCCCTTGTTCCATTTTCAAATAAAAATAAATTAAAAATATTTATTTTTAAATCATTCATCTTATTAAAATAATTAAAAAAATATATCATATTATTATCTTTCAAACATTATTTATTGAAAATTAGGTAAATAAATAAAATATAAAATTGATGTTCATAGAAAAACAAATGCCTTGAATGAAAAAATAAATAATACAAACTAAACTAAAAAAATTAAAAATAAAAAAAATCTTAATATAATTCATTTTTTTAAATAAATATTATTTAAAAACTTCAATAAGCCTTATTCCACTTTTTTCTTTCCATATAAGAATAAAAAGGAAAATAAAATCCATGAAAAGACCATAACAAATACAGAAGTATAATAAGGATAAGCACAAGTAAGAAATCTAGGGAATTCATTATGATTAAAAGGTCTTAAAGGAACTTTAGTTTCAGAAATAATATAAGAATACCCAATTCTATGATAATCAATAATAAATTTAAAAACACCAAATTTTTCAGGAGCTTTGAATTTAACGTAATAAGTGGGTTTATTTTTATCTAATTGTTTTAATTGATTAATATAATAAGGATTCATCATAACATATTCTAATTGTAAATCATTTGTAATATAAGGTTTCCAATTATTATTTATATAATCATATTCATATATATCAATAAAATATTCTAATTCATCTTTTATTCTATATGTTGATAAAGTTACTTTATCATCTTTTCTATTATGTCTTATATTATCAAATTTTAAAACTCCTGTTCTTTGGAAATTCCAATTTAAAATATCTTGACAAAATTCATAATTAGGAGAATTTTCAATATTATTGTTATTATTGAAATTAGATAAATAATAAAATTTATCAGAACATAAATTTAAACTTCCAGAAATAACAATTCTTTGATTATTTCTTGTTTGATAACCACTAACTAATTTAATTCTTTCACCATTAGAATAAACTTCGCCAGTTTTAACATTAATAGAATAAGAATTATCATTAGCTTTTAAAATAGGGAAAATATATTTATTTTGAGGATCTAAATCCATTCCAATTCCTTCAAATAAAATTTGTCCTTTAGGTTTTTTAGTAATAACATTAACATTAATAGTATTATTAGTAATAACAATTTCATCATTATTTAAATTGATTAAATCTTCATTTAATTCATTTTTAAAAGTATGTAAATATAAAGAGTCTTTAACTTGAGAATCATAATCATCAAAATCAACTCCAAATTCATTTACTAAATTTCTTATAAAAGTACCTGAATCTTTATTACCAAATATTAACATATCATGTCCTTCATCAATAAATTTTAATAAATTTTGAATTGAAATTTCATTTCTTGAAATTTTTGAAATTGAAGGAGAAAAATAAATAATATTTGTATAAATATATTCTCCAAAATCTGTTAATTTTATACTTGGATCATCTATCATTCGAAAATCTAATTCAAAATTCATTTTTTTTATTTGTGACCAAAATAATGAATGTGTATCTATGTTATGCCAATCATCTAATAATACTAATGTCTTTTTTAAGGAATTTATTTCTCTTTCTTTTGAAAATAATATTATTTGTATTATAAGGAATAAAGATATTAAAGATTTTGACATTTTTTGATAATATATATTTTTTATTTTTTTTTTAATTTTTAATTGATTTGAATTTTTTTTGTTGTAATGTTTTTAATATTTTATCCCTTTTTTTATATTATTTATATTTTTTATATTAATTAATTTTTATTTCTTTTTGTTCTTTTTTTTTTTGTAACTTTTAGGAATATATTCTTCGGAAATTGAATTATTTTCTTCTTCTATTTCATATTCTTCTTCTTCTATTTTTATTATTTTTCCTTTTTTTTTATTTTTTATTATTTTTTTCTCTTTTATATTTTTTGGATTTACAGTTTTAATACAATAAGAATAATTATTTTTTTTTGTTTTTTTTTTTAAAATAAATTTTTTATCAGAACCTTCATCGCTGGATAAAACAATTGGATTTTGTTCTTTTTTTTTTTTATTTTTAACATTAAATAAATTTTTTTTTTTATTTTCCTTTAAATGATTATTTGTAAAAAAATTAAATGATTGACCCTCATTATTTAATTTAGAAAATTTAATAACATCTTCAAGAGAAACTCTTTTCACTTTTTGAACAACTCTATCATATTTTACTTGATAAGGTTCATCATCATCATCAATTATTTTTTTTTCTGTTTTTTTTTCTTCAATTTCAAAAAAATTATTATTATTATTAACTTTATTTTCTAATTTATCATTGCTCATTTTTTTCTTTTTTTTTTGTTTGAAATTATAATTTTCATAAAATAATAAAAATCCGAAAAAAAAATTTTAATTAAAGAATAAATAAAAGTTTCTAAATATATAAATATAAAAATTCATTATATAACATATAAACATTTAATAAAGATAACAACATTGACAATTTTTATTTTCTTCTCCAACAATTAAAAAATCATCTTTTTCAAAATTAACAATTTCTTGTAAATTTAAATTTCCACATTTAAATTGAATTAATTTTACTTGATCACCTCCTCCACCAAACATTATTTTTTTAATAGAATTTCTTTCATTTAAAGGTAAATAAAATTTAGCAAAAACTTCATTTTCTTTTTTTGAATTATTTAATTTAATTTTTCCTTTAATAATTTCACTTCCAAAATCATACAATTTACAATTGAAATTAATAGTATCTTCTCCATAATAAATACAATAATTATTTTTATTATCAACATTATAATCAATTAATTGTCTTTTCATAAAAACTTGATAATTCTTATTATATTTTTTATCAATATTACCATTATAACTTCTTGAACTTTGAACAATGCTACTAAAATTACTTTGATTATTATCAATAAAAGTTCCAAAAGAAATAAAAGCTTTATTACTATTTTTTAATTTTGATATTTCTATTATTGTACTATTTTTATTATAAATTAAACTATCATTTGGGTTTAATCTTGTAAATAACCAAAAAGAACCTTCTCCTTTAATTTGTAAATTAAATTCTATTTCAATTCCAAATTTAAAATAATCTATATTAAATATAGATTTAATCATTATATTCTTCATTTCTATTCCTGATGTTACTATTGATTCTTTTGAATAATTTTCAAATATTTCAAAGGAATCCCATTTATTTGTTGATATTAAATGAGGTAATTTTTGATTATTTGGAAAATATTCTATATAAAAATATACATATTCCCATAAATTTGTTTTAAATATTGAATATTTTATTATATTTATTTCATTCAATGAATTTTCTATATTTGAACTTGTGTTATTTTTCATTTTTTGTTGTTTTAATATAGTTATTCTGTTTAATCTTGATTTATATGCTTTTTCTACATCTATATTTTCTTTTTCACTTTTTAATGATCTATCACTTATACTTGATGTTGGTTTATTATGTTCTAATATTTTATTTTCTTCTTCTATTATACTTGAATTACTCATTTAAATTTTTTTTTTGATTCAAAATATTTTTTAAATAAATTTGAAAAATTAATTTTATATATACATTTTATTTTTTAATATCTTAATTCATTTTTAGAAAAAATTTATAAAAGTATAATTAATATAATAAGAAAAAACATAATAATATTATTATTGTTCCGTTTTATATTTAACTTTTAAAGCTTTGAGTTCTTTTTTTATTTGTTTTTTCTTTTTTAATTTTTCATGATTAGGTTCTGGATCTTTAGCAATTTCATCTTTTAATTTAACATATTCTTCTTTTAATTTTTTATATTGATCTAAAATATTTTGTTTTTCTTCAGTAATTTGAGGGATATTATCAATTTTAATTAAAGTAGAATTATTATTATTTAAATTATTATTTAAATTATTATCATAATTAGAATCTAATTCATCAAGAGGAATAGTTAATAAATGACTATTATTATTAACGTTATTTTTCTTATTTTTCTTATTAGTATTTTTAATACTACTTCTCCCACTTTTAACACTTTTAACATTTTGATTTGTAATAACAGTATTAGTATCTTCATTTTCTTCATTATTATTTTTATTTAATTGATTCTCATAATTAGCAGCACCGTTATCAATAATATTTTTAAGTTTTTTTGCAACTTCTAAAATTTCATCTTTATTATATTTATTTTTTCTTTTAAATCTCCTAGCTCTAATATTCCTTGTACATTTAGCCAAACCATGTTTTAGTTTATATTTATGGTCAGGATCTTTTTTCCATAAAATTTGATTAAAATGAGGATCTTTTGTATCAGTCATTGGATTAAAATTAATTAAATCATTTTCAGATTTTAATTTATCATTATGAACATAAAACATTTGTGATATATCACTTCCTTTATAATATGTTTTATAATCAATTGTTTTTTCTGCTTCTATTATACAAGGAAAATCTAATATTGTTATTGGATGTAATTCATTATTAAAATTAAATATCATTTTCCTACTATCTTCAATTTTCATAGATTCACTTGGATTTTCTATTATTTCTATACTTATTCCTTCATTTGCATTTGTTGTTTGACTTTGAATATATTTATGAAGTTTTTCTCCTATTTCTTCTGGCACGTTTAATATCATGTTTGAATCTAAGTCATCTACTTTGATTATTTTATCTAAATTTATATTATCCATTTGATATTTATATTATTTTATCAAGAGGTTATATATCAATCTGATTATTTTATTTTATTATTTTTTTAATTTTCTTTTTTTTATTTTATTACTTTTTTATTTTTTTAATCATTTTTTTTATTTTATTTAATTTTTTTTTTAATTATTTATTCTTAATCTGTTTTATTTTATTTTTTTTTTTATAATTAGTTCTTTTTTTAACGGAAAAAATAAGTTGAACCCTTTTATTTTTTATCTTGAAATTTAATAAATAAATAAAAAGAAAGCATCTAAACAACTAAACAAAAAAAAAAGAAAAATAAAAAAAATTATAAAAAATATATAAAAAAATTAATTAAAGATAAACCTTTTCGAGTGGTTCACTTTTATCACTAATTTTAATAATTCCAGTTTCAAACCAAATTTCAAAAGCTGGAGTAAGACCAGGAGGAACATTATTAAAAGCAACACCTAAATAAATATCATTTTTATAAAAAGCCAAAGTTCTTTTTTCTTGATTATATTCAAAAGCAAATTTAGTTTCATAATCTTCAAAATCACATCCATATTTACTTTTACAACAATTTTGATTTCCATTTTCATCATTTTTAACTAATTTTCCATTCCTAACATCCCAATAAAAAGAAGAAGGAGAATCTTTCCAAAAAGTACTTAATAAAAAAGGTTTAGTATATTTAGTATAATCAACTAGTCCTAAAAATAAATGTGATTTATTTTTACATGGTATTGTTATTATTACTTTAAATTCTAAATATGGATTAAATGAATTTAATCCTGGCTTAATAAATACTACTCCATGATTAGTTGAATTTTTCTTTAATATTGTATGAGATTTATCTAATGTAAATGTACTTGAACACCATTTTGGATCAAATTCAAATTGAGCTTTTTTTCTTATTAATGGAATTTTCCAAAAATTTAATTCTGAAAAAAAATCTCTTTCTTCATTTATATTTTTAAATAATGGAAGGGTTGAATTCCTTAAATAGTGTAACATTAATATAAAATTTTCTCCGTTTCTATCTATGAAATATTTTCCGTTTTTTTTTGGAAGTTTTATTGTTCCATTAAAACATAATGATAATACTGAATTTGGATATTTTAATAATGTTCCTCTTGTTGTTGTTGTTTCTATTGTTCCTCCTATATTTAATTCTATTATATCAGTTTCTTTTAATTTTTCATTTTTTATTTTTAATATTTTCCTCATTTCTTCTTTTTTATTTTTATACTGTTTTAAAAATTCTTTTTCAAATTTTTTAAAACTTCTTTTTGATTGAAGTAATTTTTCCTTTTCTTCTTTTATTTTCTGTCTATATTTAAAAAAATAAAAATGATTAAAATTATATTTACTTTTCATTATTTAAAAATTCTCCTATATTATTTGTTATTTCATCAATATTAGTACCAATTTGAATGGGATAATAATATCTATCATAATTATTATCATAAAAATTTTCTTCACTATCATCATCTCCAAAATTTGAATCACTATTAATATTATTATAATTATTATAATTATTGTAATAATAATTATTATAATTATTATAATTATTCTGTTCTAACATTTGAGCAAAAGGAAATCTTAAACTTGGATATTGAATATAATCATTTCTTATTTGAGGAAATGGTAAAATATTATTATTATTATAATTTATAAAATTATCTACATTTGATTGTTCATTTTGAACTAAAATAAAATTATAATATATTTTTTACCGAAATCTTCTGAAGATGATTCTATTGAATGATATTGACTTTGTAAATACTTATTTTCATCTGATTCTGATAATAATGAATTATTTTGGTCGTTTTGATTATTTTGAAATGAATTTGACATTTTTTTGTTTTTTTATTAATCAAATCATTTATTAATTATACAAATACTATTTATCTTTTTTTTTGATAAAAAAAATAATTAAAATAAAAATTAATGTTATATTGACACTTCATTTTTTTATATTTAATAAAAATTCCTTAATTAGGATTTGGTCAACCGTCATTTTTAGTAGTAATTTGATAAGTTGTTTTAATGTTTGTTGTTGTTATTTTTCTGCCCTCTTCATCATATGTAACAGTAACTTTTTTTTCTCTATTTATTATTTCTTTATTGACTTCTTGACTTGAATCTTTACTTGTTTCAATTTGGTCAATTGGTTTATTTTGGTAATTATAAGTAATTTGTTTATTTTCTTGATTTTGTAATTCTGGATTATTTTTTATTATTATTTTTTTCTTTTCTTCATCAGTAATTTTACTTTTAAAAATTTCTTGAGAAAATTTCGTTGCTGGAATATTAGTACAATCACTTAAATTTTTAGGAACAGAACTATAATATCTTCCCAAATATCTCAATCTTATTAAGCAATAATTAAATTCAAATTTAATAGTATCTTTAATATCAACAACTTCAAAACAAGAATAAGGGAAAAATAAAACTTCTTCTCTTTCAGGGAAAAAAGAATATTCACATATATTAACATTGCTTGCACATTTAGAATCAGTATTATTTCCACTTGAAATTTGAAAAAGAACAAGTTTTTCATTATTTTTCTTATTATCTTTATTTTTTTTCATTAATTGAAAAGCACAATCTCTATTTAAACTAAAAGAAAGAAAAATTTTACTAAAACAATATGCACCAGGTAAATTAGGAGATTTATATTTTAAAAATTCATTAATTTGATCAAATTCTTCATTAGAAATTTTTCCACCTTTATATAATGAAAAATTAATTGAAGATTGAAGATATTGTTTCTCAAGAGCATAATATAATAATCTAACATAAACATCAAAATTATTTCCAACTTGATTTCTTAAATTCTCATTTACAATTTCAGAAAATTCAACCTTTGAAAATAATCTTAACCAATATTTAACTATTACTTCAATTGGAATTGAATCTTTAAAAGTTTGATTTAATAACTTTCTAAAATCATTATCATTTGAATTTCCAAAATTTATATGAAGAAATATATTAAATTTATATATTTCTTCATTACTTGGTTTTGACATTAATTGATGATAATTTATTGGAAGATATAAAGATTCCATTCTTTCACAATATTCAAAAGTAAATTTTTCATTTCTAGAAAAATAATCTAATAAACTATCAATTTCTAAATATTTTTTTAATTCATTAAATTCATGCATTTGTTCAAATATTAAATGTCTTTGAAAAAAAGGTAAGATATTTGTCTCATTTCTTATTTTATCAATATTTTTTTTATCTGAAAATATAAAAACTTCAGGGATTACTTTTAATTTTTTTAAATTATTTTCTATCTTTTTAAAGAATTCTTCAAAATATTCTCCACTTAAAATAACTTTTGTTGGATTAAAATTTATTGATAAAAGTTTATTAAATCCTTCTTCTACTTTATCATAAAGAAATAATTTATAGTTCCCAACAGCTTTTATTTGATTAATTAATTCATCAAATTGTAAAGTTCTAATATTTGAATCAAACCAAAATAATATTTGGTCAGTTTCACTCATTTAATATTAATATAATGTTTCATAAAATATCTAATTAAAAAATAAATTTTTTTCAACCAAATAAAACATCTAAATATATAAATAAAAATAAAAAAAAATGTCCAAAAAAGAATTAATAGAAAAAGAGGAAGCAATTCCTTTTTTAATCTACGATTCAAATACAAAAAGTAAAAACCACAAAAAACAATAAAATATATAACTTTTTAAAAAAAAATAGTATTTACATTAACATCTGAGAGTGAGGAAGTGATAAAATCAATAGAAGGTGATTTTGGAGTGATATCTGTAGCCGGGATGTACAGAACAGGAAAATCATATTTACTGAACAGAATGTTACTGAATAAATCGAAAGGATTTTCAGTAGGACCTACAGTAAATCCATGTACAAAAGGACTTTGGATTTGGTCAAAACCAATATATGGAATATCTGAAAAAGGAAAAAGAATACCAATATTATTAATTGATACTGAAGGATTTGGTGCTTTAGATACTGATTCTAATCATGATATTAGAATTTTCACTTTAGCTATTCTTCTTTCTTCTTATTTTATTTATAATTCTATTGGCTCTATTGATGAAAATGCTCTCACTAATTTAAATTTCGTTATTAATTTAACTAAATTTATTCATTTGAAAAACGGAGATCAATTAAATAATCCTGAAGAATTAAGTTTCTTATTCCCTTCTTTTCTGTGGGTTTTAAGAGACTTTTCTCTTCAGTTAATTGATGAAAATGGAAATGATATTTCTTCTAAAGAATATTTAGAAAAAATTCTTGAAGGAAATAAAAATGCTAATGATCCTAAAAATAAAATTAGAAAATTAATTAAAACTTATTTTAAAGACAGAGATTGTTTCACTATGATAAGGCCATTAATGAATGAAGGTCAATTACAAAATTTAGAAGATTTACCTTTGGAAAAATTACGTCCTGATTTCTTAGAACAAGTTTTAAATTTAAAGAAGAAAGTTTTAGGAAGAGTGAAAATAAAAAGTTTAAATGGAAAAGCATTAAATAATGAAATGTACATCAATTTAATAAAAAACTTAATTGAAGCAATAAATTCAGGAAATGTTCCAAATATAGAAAATACTTGGATGTCAATGTGTAGAGTTGAATCATATAAAGCTTTTGAAGAAGCTGAAAGTTTATATGAAAATTATCTTAAGGAAAATTTAGGAAATTCTGATGAAACTTTAGAAGAAATTCATAAAGAAGCAAAAAAACAAGCTTTTGATTTATTTAAAAAAAAAAGTTTAGGTGATGCTGCTAATGAATATGGTAAACAATTAAAATTAAAAATTAAAGAAAAATACTCTTATTATTCTAAATTACAAGATGAAGAAAATAAAGGAAAAATTATTAGAGTTTTAAATAAATGGTATTCTATTATTGAGTCAAGAATTCAAAATAATGAATTTAAAAGTATTGATGAAATTAATAATGATTTTATTTCTTTGGAAGAAAAATTAAATGAAACTTTTCCTAATTTTCAAGGAAAGAGTGAATTATTTAATGATTTTAAAAATAAAATTATTTCTTTTGCAGGACAATATTTTTCATTAAAAGCAGATTCAGAAAAAAAATATATTCAAGAACAAAATGAACAAAAAATTCAAAAATTAACAATAGATTTAGAAACAGTGAAAGCAAATTATGAAAAAGAAAATGAAAAAAAACAAATAATATTAAAACAAAATAAAAACCAAATAACAGATTTAAAAGATGAAATAAATCAATTAAAAGAAAATTTAGCAGTTAGTGAAAAAGAAAAGGAAATTTCAGTAAATAATTTTAATAATCAATTAACAAGATTAAAAGAAGATTATGAGAGAAAATTAAAAGAATTAAATAATAAAAGAAATATTAATGAAGAAAAGCAAAAACAAGCAGAAAGAAAATTTATAAAAATAAAAGCAGAAAGTGAAAAAGAAAAAGCTTTATTAAATCAAAAAATAACTCATTTAACTAAACAAATTGAAGATTATTCTAAAAGAGAAAAAGAAACAAAACAAGAAATAAATTCTCAATTAAAAGAACAGTCTATTGCTTATAAAGATAAAGTAGATAAATATGAAAAAAATATAAAAAATTTAAATATTGAAAATGATAATTTAAAAGAAAAAATTCTTGATTTAGAAAGTAATATTCAAAATATTGAAATGCAATTTCAAAATGAAAAAAATAAAAATGAAGAGTTAATAAATAAAACAAATAAAGAAATAAATGATTTAAATAATAAATTAACTTCATTAAAAAAAAAAACAAATGAAGAAAGAGAAAAATTAGAAAATGAAAATAATAATAAAATAAATGAATTAACTTCTGAATTAAATTCTCTTCAATTAAAATTAGAAGAATCAGAAATAAAACAAAAAAAAATTGAAGATACTTCAAAAACAAATTTATCAAAAATGGAAAGAGAAAATGCTATTTTAAAACAAGAAAATCAATTATTAAAAAATCAAAATGAAGAATTAAACAATAGAATAAATGAACAAAAAATTTATTATGAAAATATTATTCAAAACTTAGAAAATAAAGCTTTTTCTGTTGATCATGAAGAATTCCAAAAAAACATTGATGAAATTAAACTTTATTATGAAGAAGAAAAAAAGAAATTAGAAAGTTCTTTTGATAAAATAAAATTAAATTTAAATAATCAAATTGATAAATTAACTGATTCTTTAAATAAAAATGAAATAAATTTAAAAAATTTAAAAGATGAATTAAATAATAATAAGAAAGAATCAAAAAATATAATTGATAAATTAAAAAAAGAAAATTTAAATTTAACAGAAGAGAAAAACAAATTAAATTCTTCAGTCAATGAAAATAATAAAAAATTAAATGAAAAATATAAAAATTCGATTTTTGAAATGGAAAAAAAATTAGAAGAAAAAGAAAATTTACATCAAGAAGAAATAATTCAATTAAATAAAAAATCAGAAGAAACTTTAAATCAATTAAAAATATTATTTGAAACAGAGAAAAAAAGATTAGAAGAAAAATTAAAAGAAGAAAAAGTAAAAAATGAAAAAAAAATATCTTCATTAATAGAGGATTATGAAAATAAATTAAAAGATCAAGAAAACGAATTAAAAGAAGAAAATGAAAATTTACAAAATGATTTTAATGATTTAAACCAAGGTCATAATCAATTTGTAACAAATGCAGAACATGAATTTGAAATGTTAAATCAAAAAATAATAACTTTAAATTCTGCTTTAAAAGAAGCAAAAGATAATTTAAATTTAGAAACAGAAAAAAATAAAAATAATTTAGATCAATTAAATGATCAATTTAATAATGAAAGATTAAATTTACAAAATAAAATTGATAATGTTAATGATGATTTAAATAATAAAGAAAAAGAATTTGCAGCTATGAATTCTAAAAAAGAACAATTAGAAAAAATAATTGAAGATAAAAATTTTTTAATTAACCAAATTAAAGAAGAATATTCAAAAGAAAAAGAAGAATTAAATTTGAAATATGAAGAATTAAAAAATAAATATAATGAATTAAATGATGGTTCAATGATGAATAATTTAAATTATACAAAAGATAATGCTTTATTAAAACAACAAATTGAATATTTAAATAAAAAAAATGAAGAAACTTCTAAAATTATTGAAAATAATCAAAAAAGATATGAAGAAAGATTATTTGCTTTAAGAACAGAAATTGAAAAAGAATTAAATGAAAAATTTGAAAGAATAAAAAAAGAAAAAAATGATTTAGAAAATAAATTATTAAGTAAAAAAAAAGAAATTAAAGAATTAGAACAATCATTTTCAAAACAAAATCAATTAATAATAAAAGACAAAGAAAATTTAACAGAAAAATTAAATAATTTACAAAAAAATTATGATGAATTAAATGAAAATTTTAATAATGAAAGAACTCAAAATGAAAAGCAAATAAATATATTAACAAAAGAGAATAATTCATTTAAAAGTAATTTAAATTCAAATGAAAAATCAATGAAAAGTAAAATTGCAGAATTAGAAACATTATTAATGGATAAAACATCTCAATATGAAAAAGCTCAAATATTATGGGAAGGAAAAATTAAATTTATAGAACAACAAAGAGATAATTTAAAAAAAGAACAATTAGATTCAAATAAAAGATTTGAAGTTATGTTAGAAACAATTCAAAAAAAAAATAATTCTGAAAAAGAAAGATTAGAATCTTCAACTCAAAATTCATTAACAAATTTAGAACAAAAATATAATAAACAAATAAAAGATATTCAAGATAATCATAATAAATTATATACTGAATTATTAAATAATAATAAAGATTTAGAAAAAGAATTAAAATTATTAAGATTAGAAAATGAAATGACTAAAAATAAAAATTTTAATCCTGGAGATTTAACAAAAAAATTAGATGAAATAAATAAAGAAAAAGAAAAATTAAAACAAAGAGAAGAAGCAATTAAAAATGAATATGATAATAAATTTGCAGATTTAATGTCTTCAACAGATAAAGATAAAGAAGTTTTAAAAAAAAGAATTTCAGATATAGAAAAAAGTTTAAGAGAAGCTGAAGGAAAAAGAGGATCTTTATTATTAGAATTAGAAAAAGAAAAAGCAAAATGGAATATTGAAAAAGATAATTTAACTAATAAATATAATGAATTAAATGATAAATTAATTTCTCTTGAAAGAAGAAATGAACAATTATTAAGAGAAAATGAAAAATTAATTAATGAAAAAAATATGTTAAGGAAAATTAATATGAAAAATGATTCTAAATATTCTTTAATGTATAGAGATGGAAGTTCAATTTTAAGTAATTCTATTATTAATACTAATTCTAATAATTATCCAAATCAAATGTATAGAATGTTAGATATTAATGATAATAACAATGTTAATGATAGTAATATTAATACTGGAAATAAAGGAAAAAAAAATAATGATGGGAAATAAATTAAAAGTTCATTCTTTTTTATATAGAATTATTGATAAATGTTTGTTTTTTTTTATTATTTTATTTTTGAAGATAATGAATGATAGATTCTTTTTATTTTTTATTATTTATAAAATTCTAAACTTTTTTTTTATTTAAATTTTCAAATAAGTTATTCTTTAATTTTTAAATATCAAAAATATTTGAAAATGAATGAAGAATTTATAATTCCTGAAAAACCAGAAAATCCCTTTGAACAAATTGAAATATCAATATTTAAAGAAGAAATAATTCAACATTTAATAGATTGTTTTGAAAAAGTAAACAAATAATTTATAAATAATTAGATAAACTCTGAGAAAAAAAGGAAAGAAAATAAAAAGATAATAATAATGAGTCAAAAATTAATTAAAAAGATGAATTTTTTTTTGACTCCATCAATATTAGAAAAGTATGGATATGATAGAAAAGTATATATATTAGAAAATTGTCCATATAATATAGAAGCAACAAGAATAATATATATAATTCCAAGAACAAGGGAATTTTTTCCAATAATGAATGAACAATATGATTTAATGTATAATAAAGTTCAACTTGAAAAAAAAAAAGGCAATTATCATTATCCAGAAACTTTATTTTCAATTTTAATGTATCCTCAAGTTGATTTAAATATTATTGAACCAGTAAATTCTGATAAAAAATTAAATCAATTAAATTTCAGAGAAGGTTATTCTTTCTATAATTTACCTTTAGATATTTTTCCTTTAGATTATGATTTATTATCTTTAGAAGATGAAGAAAGTTTCCAAGATTTATATCTTAAAAATGATATTTCTTCTTTAGTTAGATTAAGTGAAGTTATTACTGAATTTGAAATTTTATTTGGAAAAATACAAAATTTTTATTATAAAGGAGATAAAGCTAAATCTTTATATAATATTATTTTAAGAAAAGAAGATGAAGAAAATATTACAAAAGAAAATATTATTAATGAAGAAATTTTAGCTTGTGTTATGATAGATAGAAATGTTGATTTTATTACTCCTTTTGCAAGTCAATTTAATTATCAAGGAATAATTGATGATATATTTAATATAGAATTAAATTCAATTGAAATTGATTCAAATATAATTGATTCAGTAGATAAAAAAAATAAAGTGATTTTCTTAGATAATAGAGATCCATTATATTATATGATAAAAGATTATAATTTTAATAAAATAAGAATTTTTTTACCAAAAAGATTAAAATCTCATTCTTTAATATTAGAATCAGGGAAACAATTAGATGATTATAAAAAAATATCAAAAAATTTAACTTTGGTAAAGCAAATTCAAAATGAAAGAAATTCTTTAACAAATCATATAGATATAGCTCAACATATTTCCAAAATAATATCTCATCCTTCTTTTAAAAGACGATTACAATTAGAACAAATAATGTTATCTGCAGAATTTGAAAATGAAGAATTATATGAATATTATGAAAATGAAATAGGAAAAAAAGGTGATTTATATTCTATTTTAAAAATGTTTATTATTCATTGTCAAGTTACAGGAGGACCTAAAGAAAAAATATATAATAAATTAAAAAAGGATATTTCTTTAACTTATGGTTTTCAAAATTTAATTCTATGGAATAATTTAGAAAAAATAAAGATGATAAAGAAAAAAGATGGTAATGATTATTATAAATTATTAAATAAAAAATTAGAATTAATTAATCATGAAGTTAATGTTTATGAACCAAACGATCCTTCATATGTTTTTGGAGGTTATTGTCCTCTTTCAGTAAAAATAATAGAAAATATATTTAAGAAAGGATGGAATGGAATTAAAGAATATTTAAATAAAATAAATGGAGAAATGTTTTATCCTGAAGATGAAAGTTTAATAATTAATCCTAAATATAATTCTAATATTGTTTTATTAGTTTTTATTGGAGGAATTACTTATTCTGAAATTTCTTGTATTAGATATTTAAATAAAGAATTCCCTAAAATTAGATTTATTATTTTAAGTACTTGTATTATCAATTCTCAAAGAATTTTTGATAATTTAAAGATTAATATTCTTCAAAAAGATTTTTATTCATTAAATGATTTTCAAAATAATTTAAAAGAGCAAACAATAGAATAATTTTATTTAATTAATTTTTAAAAATATGAAAATTATCTTTATAAAAATATAAAAAAAAATGGAAAAAAAAGAATATAGAATTGAAACGTATATAAAATCAATATATGATAACAATCCAATGTTAAAAAATAAAAATTGTTATAATTTTTTATTAAATTATATGATAAAAATTGATGAAACAAAATATGATAAAGAATTGGATATTGAAAATGAAATCTCACTTAATAAACAAATAGAAATAAAAGAAAAATATTATATCAATGATTCTTCTGAAAATTATTCAACTCAATTTTCAACACAATATATAAATTCTTCATTTGACTTCTTAAATGATAATATTGATGAAACAAATTTTGAAAATGAAAAAAAAGAAGAAATTAAAGAATTAGCAGAAAATATAATTGAAGAAATTATAAATCAAGAGTTCAATGTCAGGTTATTTATCTGTATGTTTATGAATAATTTTACTACAGGAATTAATTGTCCCTCTAAAGTAATAATTTCAATATAATAAATATTATTATATATATTACTTTTACAATAAAAAAGATATATTTTTGTAAAATTAAATAAAAAAAATTGATTCTTTTTTTCTGATTCAACTCCATTCTTTTTTAAATCAAGATTATAAAACTATATATAATTTTTTCTTTATATTATTCTTTAATTTTAATTATCAAAAATATAAAATTTCGAATTTATATTGTAAATTCTCTAAATTGTATTGAAATTCATCTTTTTCTTCTTCATTATATTATAACTTTAAAGAAAACAAATAACGCATTTACAATTTTTCAAAAAAAAGAATATTTATTAATTATGGAGAAGTTTTCTTATAAATCAATCAATATTTGATCAATAATAAAAGGTATATATATATTTTTGAAAAATAAGTAAATCCTTTTACATTTATTAAAATTTAATTATTATCATTATTTATTAAATGAATGATGTTTAGTGAATTCATTAGATTTATTTATTTATAAACTTAAAAAGTGATATTATTTTATTTTTTTTAAAATGAAGAATTTATTTATTTTTAATTATCAGGATTTTCTCTTTTTCTTTTTAAATAACGTTCTCTATATTGATTTATTAATTCTTCTCTTGTTAAATTTTGATCTTTTTTTTCTTCAACTTTATCTTTGTAATAATTATTTATTATTTTTTCTCTATTTGCAATTTTTCTTATTTCATTTTCATCAAATTTTCTGAAATTTTTTTGATATTCTTTTTTTCTTTTTTCAAAATCTTTAACTTGAATGTCATCATTTTTTTCAAAATAAGAATCATTATCATCTCTTTCTTTATTATTTAATTTTAAGTTAATTTCATTTAATTTTTTTTGATAATTTTGTGTAATAAAAACAGGTAAATCATCTAAATTTTTTCCTGTTTCATTTTTATATTTTTCTTTTTCAACTTTGAGAATATTTTTATTTCTTTCTATTTTTCTTAATTCTGCTTTTTCTATAATTTTATTCATATATTTTATTTGAGAAGAATTTTTTTTTTTTCTCTCTTTTTCAATTTTTTTATTTAATTGAATTTTATCATATTCTTCATCATAATTAAAAACTTCTTGTTTTAAATTTTCATTTTTTTCTTCTAAAGAAAATAATTCATCATTAACATTATTTTTATAATTTTCTTCTTCTTCATTTTCTGATGAAGATTCTTTATCTCTTATTTTTGGAATAAATTTTTTAGCGTTAATTTTATTCAAATTAAAACCAATTTTAATTTTTTCTCTATTCATTATAAAAAATTAAGATTAATGAAGGTTTAAATTTGTTTTATTATAATAAAATTATTTATTAATTTTATTTTATGAAAACGATAATATTTTGATTTCCTAAAAAATTTATCTTAAAAAGAAGAATTTGAAATAAATATAATTTATAATAAAGATACAAAAAATAGAATTCAAAATATTATTTCTAAAAATATCAGAAAAAGAATATAAAAAAATTAATTCATATAAATTTCTTTGAAGTTAGTAATAATAAATTTTATTTAACTCAAAACATTACTGTTTATTATCCCATCATATATCATATTTACTTAGTAATATTATATAAATATTTATCAAGAAAAGAAAAGATTATTTTTATCATGATATTATTCTATTTTTATTAGATAACTAAAATTTAATAAATTTTTTAAACTAATTCCTTTTTTAACAAAAATTCAAATAGACTAATATATAATATTATTGTAACATAAAAAAAAAGAAATATAAATATAAAATAAATTAATTAAAACTTTAAAACCCTCTTTAATTTTTAAATTAAATAACAACAATCATTTTTTTCCATTTGATTATTTTCCTTATTAACAATACTATAATATTGCTTTCCAAAATTAGGTTTAATCATAGAAATACATTCAAAAGATTTTATAGAACATTGACTTCCACTTCCAGCGAACAAAATTCTTCTATCATCAAAAACAGGATAAAAAAAATCACAATTAATGCTATTTTCAAAATTACTATTATTAATAAAAACATTAATTTTACAATCTCCATCTCCAGAATCTAAAATAATTAATTTAAAATCCATTAAATCTTCATTTTTTTTTTGTATATCATTTAATTTATTAAAACTAACTAATTGTTGTTTAGTAAAAACTTTATATTCATTTTTTTCCCCTAAAATAATTCCTAAAGAAATAAAAGCTTTTTGACTTTTTTCAATTTTAGTTATTTGAATAATAGAACATTCATTTTCAAAAATATTATTTAAACAATGTAAAAAAATCCAAAAATTACTTCCTCCCTTTAAAGAAAAAGAAGTTGTAATTTCTATATTAGCAATATTATAATTAATATAATCAAAAGATCTAAAAATTAAATTTCTAATTTCAAATCCATTATTATTTGAAAAATTTAAAATATCAGCTTCACTCCATTTTTCATTTGTTATTAAAGGTTGTTCTTCAATTCTTGAAACTTTATAATTTCCTTCTTTTTTAGATATTTCTGTATCAAAAGTTCTATATTCCCATTTTTGATCATTTGAAAATAATTTTATTTCTTTATTTGAATAAGTATATAATTCAAATTCTGTTGGATTTTTTATTTTTTTATTTTTTTTTATCTCATCTATTGTTTCTTTTCGAGTTAAATATAAATTTTCTGTTAATTTTGGCTTCTCTGATATTTTTGTTTCTTTTTCTGAATAAGCTTCACTCTTTTTTATTATGTTAGTTATATCTATTATATCTTGATCTGAGGAAGAAGGATATTTCTCTTCATCTTGATTATCCATTTTTTTTATAGTTTTTTCTTTTAAATTTTTTTTAAATTTTAATTTTTTTTTTGTGATGTTTATTTAATATTTTTTATTTTTTTTAAAACATTATTTTTTTTGGAATTTAAATTGATTCTGACTGAAAATCAAAAAAGATATTAAAAGTAGGAATTAAAATTTGCAAAAAAGTAAAAAATCTAAAAAGCATGAATTTTCTCTTCTTTAAAGTGTACATCTCTTTTAAATAAAATAAATAAATCCCAATAAAAAAA
>JAEEGL013239013.1_pt1 | contig 32664 bp, 32 predicted proteins | sample 9134231 | NCBI WGS metagenome assembly JAEEGL01 (sample SAMN16246548, study PRJNA631951) | gut metagenome | biome: gut microbiome; feature: rumen; material: fiber-attached | host: Bos | place: Iran: Karaj | collected 2018-10
GCCGGGGCCGACGGCCTCTATCACAAAGCTTTCGCCGCCGTTGAATACCGAGGCCTCAAGGCGGGTGAGCTTGGTGTTGAAGCAGTAGAACGCCCGCAGCGAGGTGAGATTCGAAATGTCCAGTTCACTAATTTCGGTGGACTTGCAGCTGAACTCGGTGATGAGCGGACAGTTTGAAACGTCGAGCGCCGCGATGGGATTATTGGAGCAGCGAAGCACGGTCAGCGCGGGGCAGGAGGTGACGTCGAGCAGTGCGATGGAATTATAGGAGCAGTCAAGGCTTGAAAGCAGGGGATTCGCGCTGACGTCAAGCTCGGTCAAAAGATTGTGATCGACCCAGAGCACGTTCAGCGACGGGGTGTTTTCGATGCTCAGCCCGGCTATGAGATTGCCCGTGACGTATAGGCTCCTTAGCTGCGTGCAGTCCGAAACGTCGACCGATGAAAGCTCGCAGTCGCGCCCGGTGAGCGACACCAGCCCGGTGCAGCCCGACAGATCGAGCGCGCCGGCAACGTTCCAGCCGAGGTTGTCAAAGGCGAGGGATTCAAGCCTGCCTTCGGCATTCCATGTGCATTTCTTCCACGTGGAGGGATCGTCGATATCGAACGTGCTGCCGTTGATAACGCGCCCGTTGGTGTAGCCCGAGCCGCCCTCCTGATTGAAGAACGCGCGAAGCTTTTCAACGTCGTGAGCGTTGTAATCCGAAACGCTCATCGACAGCGCGGGAAGAGCCGAAAGCAGCACGGCCGCGGCAAGCAGAGCGACCAAAAAACGCCGAGTGAGATTCATAAATTCAAGCCTCCGGGAAAGAATGATCATATTATATACGCAAACGCGGCCGCGGTCAAGCGGAGGTTTTCCCGTCACGTTTCAAAAGCCTGTCGGTCAGCCTGTAAAGAAGCCCGCACACGGCGTGCAGCAGGAAGCCAGCAAGCAATATCGCCGCGGTGATAACGAGCCAGTTGAGCGGAAAGGGAATGCCGAAGCGGTTGATCCATATTATCAGCTGCGACTGCACGACGTATATCTCCAGTGCGGCTCCTGCAATGAACGAAACGGGCTTCATGACCCATTTCGGAGCTCGTGAAAGCCTGCCGTCAAGCCCCATGAAGGTGCGGAACGTGAAGAAGAGCACCGCGAACACGGCGAGCTGCCCGGCAAATTGAAACGAGCCCGCTTCCGGACGCTTTGTAAAGAGCATCTTAAGCGCAAAATACACCCCCGCAAACAGCAGCGCGGCAATTGGGTGAATAGGCGAGAAGCGGCCTCGGTATTTTTCGTCGTTCCTCCTGAACCACGCTCCCAGCAGCATGCTCTCGAAATAGATAAAGCGTATCATGGGCTCGCGCACGTTGTCGATATGATACGCGCTTTTGTCATACACGGTGAAATAGAGTATCAGATACGCCGCGAAAACGGCAAGCATGACAAGCGGCAGACGGCTTTTGAGCGCCTCGATCTTGATAATGAAGAAATAGGGTATGTAAAGCAGCAATATCGAAACCACGAAATGATATGCGGTGGGATAGAGATACCACCATACAAGGTCGTAATGCCCGAGCTTGTAGAAGCCGACCAGCATATAGACCGCGGTTATGATCACGACCGGCGGGAATATGCGCCAAACGCGCCTGCCGTACCAGCGTATGAAGCCCTTGAAGCCAAGGGGATATTTGATATTGTAAAGGCAGTAGCCCGAAACGGCAAAGAAAAGGACGTCGCCTATAAGCCCGCCGCTGGCGATGATATCGTTCGGATATACGCCTACGTAGTGGGCATTGGTGATTATGCAGGCGGCAAGGGCCCTTAAAAAGACTATGAATGCGATCATTTCGAAAGCTTTCCCTGTTTGCTTCGATAATTATATTAAAAATGCGCCGCAAGGTCAAGATGGGAAAAACGGGCAGAAGCGCGCCGGGGCAAATAAAAACCCCATGCTTTCACATGGGGGCGTCAACATCATATTGGGGAAGTTCGATCACTCGGCAACGTAGGGCAGAAGCGCTACCTGGCGGGCGGTCTTGATGGCCTTTGCAAGAGTCCTCTGATGCTCGGCGCAAACGCCGCTCATACGGCGGGGCATGATCTTGCCGCGCTCGGTGATGAACTTGCGAAGACGGGCGGTATCCTTATAGTCGATATGCTCAACGTGATCCACGCAGAACTGGCAAACCTTGCGCCTGCTCTTCTTGGGACGGGGCTTCATCTTGCGATCTTCCATGATATTTTCTCCTTTCACAAAATCAGAATGGCAAATCGGAATCGGTGATCTCGGTAAAGCCGCCGGCGATATCGCCGAACGCGGTGCCGGTCATGTTATCGGCGGGAGCGGAAACGGGCTCGTTGTTCCAGCCCTGACCCTGGCGCCTGTTGTCGCCATAGGGCGCGCTCTGCTGAGGCTGCTGATAGCCGCCCTGCTGGGGATAGCCGGCGGATTCGCGGGGGCTGAGAAATTCGACCTCGTCCGCAGTGACCTCGAGCGAGGCGCGAAGCGTGCCGTCCTTGCCCTCGAAGGCCCTGGCGGAGACTTCGCCCACGACGCAGACCTTCCTGCCCTTGGAGAGGAAGCGCGAGCAGTTCTCGCCCAACTGCCTCCACGCGGAAACGCGGAAGAAATCGGTCTGACGGTCGTCCTTATTGCCGGAATAGCGGCGGTTGACGGCGACGGTGAACGTGCATACGCTTACGCCCGAGGGGATCGTGCGAAGCTCGGGATCAGCCGTTAAATTTCCGATTATGGTCAGTTTATTCATAAGGTTCCTTTCTTAAAGACGGGCATTCAAGCTCAGGCTTCCCTGCGCTCGACGACATAACGCATGATACGCTCGTCATTCTTCAGGTTACGCTGCAGCTCCGCGGGGACGGGACCTTCCGCCTCGAAGAGAACGAGCACGTAGTAACCCTCGGTCTTGTAGTTGATGGGGTATGCAAGACGGCGCTTGCCCCACTCATCGACCTTTTCGATCTCACCGCCGTTATCGGTGATGACCTTGGTGAACTTCTCGATCACGGACTTGGTTTCCTCATCGGTAAGCTCAACATTGATGACGTACAGAGTTTCATACTTATTCATTACTTTTCACCTCCTTGTGGTCTGTTGACCCCGGTATCTCACGGGGTAAGTATGGTGCTGACATTTCATTATACCACGGCAGGCATCATCGGGCAATACCCAAAAAGGCCGAATTTGCAGTATATTTTTAAATATCCAAAGTGCAGCCGGCGCTTTTTGTGTTGAAAAACAGCCCTCGCTGCGTTACAATAATTTAAGCAAACTGTTTTTAAGGAGGCTGTGCATGATACGGATCATCCCCGAAAGTGAATTCAAAACCACGGAGTGGTCGGGAGGCAAAACGACCGAGCTTTTCATTTGGCCCAAGGGCGCGTCGTATCCGGAGCGCCGCTTCGAAGCGCGCATATCCACCGCCACGGTCGATATAGACGAATCGACCTTCACCTCTCTTCCCGGCGTAAAGCGCTTCCTCACGCCGCTCTGCGCGGGCTTCGGGCTCACCGTTAACGGGCGGGATATCGAGCTTCCCTATGGCCGCGTGCTCGAGTTTTCGGGAGAGGACGCCGTGACCTGCCGCGGCAGGGGACGCGATCTTAACCTCATGCTCAAGGGGGCAAGAGGGGATATGCGCATCGCCGCCGGCGTATTCACCGTGCCCGAAAACGCGCTTGCGTTCATATTCGCGCCGGATACCTGCGCGGTCGCCTTCTGCAATGGCTGCTCCCGCTGCACCAGCGCGCTGCTCTCGAAATACGACTTTGCCTCGGTCGATCCCGGCGAATACCGCACCGACGGGGCGATGGTGCTGTTTGAGATATTCCCCGATGAATGCGCTTGACAAAGCGAAACAAAGAGTATATAATTAGCGCGAGATAATCGGAACGGAGGTACCGACATGAAACGCATAATCACAGTCAGCCGTCAGTTCGGCTCCGGCGGAAGGACCATCGCAAAGGGCGTTGCCGAAAGGCTCGGCATGGCGTATTACGATAAGGAGCTCATCAAGAAGGTTGCCGAAAAGACGGGCTTTTCCGATGAATACATAGAGAAAAACGGCGAATACGCTCCCTCCAAGAGCTTCTTCTCGCTGGCCTCCAGCTTCATAGGAGCGCCCAGGGTCATGGGCGGCATGAGCGCCTATGATTACCTTTGGGTCGTCCAGAGGAACGCGATACTCGAGATCGTCGAAAAGGAGCCCTGCGTGATAGTCGGCCGCTGCGCGGACTATATCTTAAAGGACAGGCAGGATTGCCTCAACGTGTTCATCCACGCGCCCATGGAGGCCAGGGCCGAGCGTATCGTGCGCCTTTACGGCGAGAGCGAAAAGAAGCCCGAGGAGCGCTTAAAGGATAAGGACACCAAGCGCGCCATCAATTACAAGCACTTCACCGGCGGCACCTGGGGCGACAGCAGGAATTACGATCTCTGCCTCAACAGCGAAACATTCGGTATCGAACGATGCATCGAGATGATAATCGAAGCGGCGAAGCTTTAATTAACGAAAACGCAAGGGTATGCCCAAGCTGCGGGCATACCCTTGCTCATATGCGCGGGGATGAGTTCTGCCCCCGCTGCGGAAGCCCCTTGAGCAGGCGCAGGCTTGCGTCAAGCCGCGTAAAGGCCGCGCTGGCGGGGCTTTTATGTTTGCTGCTTGCCGGCGGCGTCGTGTTCGCGCTGCTGGCGGTATCGGGAAAATACGTAAGCACGGCTTCCCAAAGCGTCAAAGCCGAGCCCACCGCCGTCACGCTCGGGGCGGAACCGCTCAAGCAATATTACAGCACGGGCGACGAGATAAGGCTCACACCCGAATTCTATCCCGAGGAATCCTCTCCGGAAAAGCTCTCCTGGGTCAGCTCGGATGAAAGCGTTGCCATGATCGCCGGCGCCGGGCTCGTCCGCGTGGTCGGCCGGGGCGAGGCGGTCGTTTCCGCCGTTACCGGCAACGGGGTCACGGGCAGCTTCACCGTCAGGGCATATATCCGTCCCGAATCGCTCTCCTTCTCCGAGCGTGAGACCGCAGTGCCCGTGGGCGGGGAATTCACCCCGGAGCTTACCGTGCAGCCCAAGGAAGCCGGGCATGACGATCTGGTTTTCGAATTCGACGAGGATATGCTCGAGCTGCGCGGCGAAGGAACCTTCCGCGCGCGCCGCAGCGGCAGGACGCGCATAACCGCCCGCACGGGCGAATTGAGCGCCGCGCTCGAGGTGTTCGTTTACAGGCATAAATCAGAAATGCTCGCCGATCTCATCATGAGAGAGGGCGAGCGTGATCTTGAATCGCAGTGCTTCTATTACGTTGTGGATAACAGCCGCACGGTGGAGGACGGGCTGAGCATCACCAAATACGTCGAGCTCATCTATTTCCCCGATTCGGGCATAACGACGCTCTGCTGCGATATTTACGATTCGGGGCTCAAGCTTTATTACGAGACCAACGTGATATTCACCGAGGGCAACACGCAGCTCGCCTCGGTCACCTTCCAGTGCTCGCTCGAGGCCGCAAGCGGCTCGCACACGGTGCCGCTTGGAAGCTCTTCCTTCGGGATCTACGGCGAGGGCAGGATATCGCTCGGCGAATACAGGCCGGGCGACCCCATCAAGCTGCAGATATATGAGGGCAGCATGGATTTCCGTGAGAGTGCGGAGGCCATCATGCGGTCAATGACGGGCTATTCGGTGTCAAAGCTCGGTGAGCGCTGGCCCTCGTTCGGCCTGCCCTTCACCATGGGCGAGACCCTGGGCTTTGCCGAAGATTAGTTCCCGCCACTCGGCGGCAAGCCTGTCGAGCGAGTAAGCGGCGTTCGCAGGGCTGGTGGAAGGAAGCGCGGCGGCATGCACGCCCGTTTCCGGGAACACGTATTTTTCATAGCAGGCGTGCGAGGTCTTCCCGTTGCAGAATATCTTCTCTATCGGAGCTGTTTTCAAAAGCTCCGATATTTTATTGGGCGAAACGTCCCTTATGCTCGAATCCGACGAGCCCACGATGGTGCACGACGCGATGGAATCCCACAGCGCAACGCGGTGACGCAGAAGAAAAGCCCTCCTGCCCTCAATATCGTCGGGCACGGGCTCTGAAAAAAGCCGCTCCATCACCCTCCAGAACCGGTTGCGCGGGTGCCCGTAAAAGAAATTCACCCCGCGTGAGGCGGCGGAGGGGAATGAGCCGAGTATGAGTATTTTCGAGTTCCCGTCGCAGACCGGCGGGAAGGGATGCGTAAGGCGCGTTCTTTCCATGGCAAAATGAATGAAGCCGAGCGGTCCGCCCGGCTTCAAAGCTGTATTCGTTATTTCACGTTGCTCAGCGCGATCCTGTAGATGGCGGCGGTATCAAGGCTGTTGAGCGTGCCGTCCTGATTGGCGTCGGCGTTGATCACGCCCTGGTCGGTGAGCGTGACAAGGTTGAGAAGATATGAGGCATAGAGCGACACGTCGGCGAATTCGACCTTGCCGTTGACGTCAACGTCGCCGATGAGGGGCTCCTGAGGCTCCCCGCCGCCGAACACCCACACGTCGATGGGAGTGAACGCGGGAACGGACTGGGCGGTGGAGCCGGTGCCCAGCTGGCCGTAGCCGTTATAGCCGGCGGTGTAGAGCTGACCCGTCGCCGCGACGACCGCCGTGCAGTCAAGGCCGCATTTTACAGCAACATAGCTGCCGGCAGTCTGGGTGAAAGTGGAATTGGCGGCGGAATAGCTTCCGGGCGTGCCGTTGCCGAAGCAGCCGCGATAGCTGCGCCCCGCAAACCACAGCGTGCCGTCGGTCTTGAGCACGGCGCTGTGATAATAGCCCGCGCTGACCTGCGCAGCGCCCGTCATGACCTGCACGGGAGTCCTCTGCACAGAGGTGCTGCCCTTGCCCAGCTGACCGTAATCATTGCGGCCCCATGCCCACACGCTGCCGTCGTTCTTGAGGGCAAGCACGTGATCGCCCATCACGCTCACGGAGAATACGTTGGTCAATACCTGCACGGGGGTCTTGCGATCGGTGGTGGAGTTGTTGCCGACCTGACCGTAGGTGTTCAAGCCCCACGTCCACAGCGTGCCGTCGCTCTTGACCGCGGCGGAAAGATTATTGCCCGCGGCAACGTAGACCACGTTGGAAAGGGAAGTCACTTGCTTGTGGGTGTAGCTGTTGTTGGTGGTGCCGTCGCCCAGCTGACCGTGGTCATTCTCGCCGTAGACCCACACGGTGCCGTCGTTCTTGACGTAGATGATGTGGTTATAGCCCATGGCGGCGTGGCGCACGTCCTGTGCGAATTCGATGGGCGTGGAATAGACGTAGGGGATGGGCATGCCGGTCTCGCCGCCGGCGCCGAACCATATCTCGCCGCAGATGCGCAGCACGTCGCTGTTGTCAATGGAAAGGGTCGTCTTGCGGTTGACCATGACAGCCCTCAGATTTTCTGCGAAATTATAGGGGACGGTCGTATTCGTGCTGGAGGTCACGCCGTTGCCTATGGCTCCGTTATAGTTATAGCCCCAGGCATAGCCCAGACCCACGGGCTGTATCGCGGCCGCATGGGTCTCGCCCATGCTGACCTCCGCCCATTCGTGAGAAAGCGGCAGCGCTTCGCCGTCGGCGTTGACGGCAAACGGCATTACGCACATTATCAGTGCAAGCAAGAGAGCAGCAATCTTTTTCATCAATATGCCTCCGAAAAGTTTGTCACAGGTGATTATATCACTTTTTGCGCCCGATAACAATACATTCATTGATTTATTATATAAAAAGTGATAGAATCGTAAAAGTAAAGCGGGAGCTGCGCGCATCCCGTAAGACGGATCGGAGGCAGTATGAACAAAAGAAAATTCTATTTGGCTCTTATCATATTCTCGCTCGTGGGGCAGATCGCCTGGGTCGTTGAAAACATGTATTTCAACGTGTTCATCTACAAGATGTTCAACGCCTCCGCCGGCGATATCTCGCTCATGGTCGCGGCAAGCGCGGCGGCCGCCACGCTCACCACGATATTCATAGGCGCGCTTTCCGACAGGCTCGGCAGGCGCAGGATATTCATGTGCCTGGGTTACGTGCTCTGGGGCGTGTCCATAATGGCGTTCGCGCTCGTGCGGCTCGACGTAATATCGGCGCTCTTCGGTTCAGCCGCCTCGGCCGCTTCGGCCGCAGTATCGGCGGTGATAGTGCTCGACTGCGTTATGACCTTCTTCGGCTCCTCGGCAAACGACGCCGCCTACAACGCATGGCTCACCGACATGACCGATCCCACCAACCGCGGCAGAGCCGAGGGCATAAATTCCATGATGCCGCTCGTGGCGATACTCGCCGTGTTCGGCGGCTTCATGGGCTTCGATCTCGACAAGGCCGAAAGCTGGACGGCGATCTATCTGGTGATCGGCGCGGTGGTGCTGGCAATAGGCATACTCGGCTTCTTCATTGTGGATGAGCCCAAGGTGAAATACCCCGACACGCTCGGCTATTTCGCAACGATTTTCTATGGCTTCCGCCCGGGCGTGATGCGCCGTCACGCCGCGCTTTACTTCACGCTGGCCGCCTTCGTCGTATTCAATATCTCCATCCAGATATTCATGCCCTATCTGATCATATTCTATGAAAAGACGCTCGGCATTTCGAATTACGTGCTGATATTCGCCCCGGCGATAGTCATGGCCGCCTTATTCACCGCGCTCTACGGCAAATACATCGACAGGCACGGCTTCTTCGTCAGCGTCGCCCACCCGCTGATACTGCTCATGCTCGGCTACGTTATACTGTGGTTCTTCACAAGCCCGTATTTTGCCAAGCTCTTCCCACAGGCGTTGGGTGCTGATAACGTATCGTTCCTCATCCCCGTATTCATCGGCAGTCTTCTGATGCTCTCGGGCTTCCTCTCCGGCATGGCGGTGTTCGGCGCCAAGATAAGGAACGAAACCCCCGAGGCGATGGCGGGCAGATTCCAGGGCCTTCGCATAATCGCCCAGGTGCTCATACCCGGCGTGGTCGGCCCCGCCATAGGCGCGTGGGTGCTGCGCGACGCCGAAACGATAGTCAATTCCGACGGCACCGAATCCTTCCTGCCGTCAAACGCCATATTCATAGCGGCGCTGATCGCTGCCGCCGTGCTCGCGGTCGGCCTTATAATCGCCAAAGCGGTCTCGAAAAAGCATGAAAAAGCCGTTTAACAAGCTCTATACCTTGGCGGGCGAACGCCTAAAGAACGATCCCTCGATCATCCCGTGGGACGTTTACCCGCGCCCGCATCTGCGCCGCAAGGAATGGCTTAACCTCAACGGCTTCTGGGAATTTGAAACCGAAGCCGGGTATAAGGGGAGTATTCGCGTGCCGTTCTGCGTTGAAAGCCTGCTTTCGGGCGTCAGCATGGAAAACGATGTCGGCCGCGTTTCCTACGGTGAAAAGCTCATCTACCGACGCAGCTTCGATATCCCCGAAGAGTGGCGGGGGAAGCGGATAATTCTCAATTTCGGATCCCCGAGCCGCTCATGCAGAGTTTACGTCAACGGCAGCATGGAGGGTTGGAACCATTCGGCATATATCCCCGGTCCCGCCTGCGATATAACCGACTGCTTAAGGGACGGCGAAAACGAGCTCGTGATCGAATGTGTGAACGACCTCGATCCGGTATATCCCTATGGCAAGCAGAGGATCGACCGCGGGGGCATGTGGTACACGCCCTGCTCCGGGCTGTGGCAGACGGTGTGGCTCGAGCCCGTGCCGGAGGAGCATATACGGGAGCTCGTCGTGAAACAGGAGGGGGCGGAGCAGGTCGTTTACGTCACCGGCCCGAAGGAGGGCGCGGTGTACTGCGAGGGGCGGAAGTTCGCGCTTAAAAACGGCGTCTGCCGCATGAGCTTTCCGAAGCCCCGCCTCTGGTCGCCGGAGGAGCCGAACCTCTATGAGTTCACCGTCAAGGCGGGGGAGGACGAGGCCGAAAGCTATTTCGCATTCCGAACGGTCGAAACAAAGACAGTGGGCGGCGTGCCGCGCCTCTGCCTCAACGGGAAGCCGTATTTCTTCAACGGCCTCCTCGATCAGGGATACTTTTCCGACGGCCTCTGGACTCCCGCCGAGCCGGAGGAATACGAGCGCGATATTTTGAAAATGAAGTCGCTGGGCTTCAATATGCTGAGGAAGCACATAAAGATCGAGCCCGAGCTCTTCTATTATTACTGCGATAAGCTGGGCATGGCGGTGTTTCAGGATATGGTGAATAACGGCAGATACCGCTTTCTCCGCGATACGCTCCTGCCCACCGCGGGCTTAACGCGGCTCAATGACAGGCGCATCAACCGCGATGAAGCGGCGCGGGGAAGATTCCTTCATTCCATGCGTGAGACGGTCGGTTTGCTTGGCTCGCACCCTTCGATATTCTATTGGACGATATTCAACGAAGGTTGGGGGCAGTTTAATGCGGATGAGGCGTACGATCTGCTCAAAAAGCTCGATCCCACACGTCCCATCGATTCCACGAGCGGCTGGTTCCATCAAAAAAAGACCGACGTCGACAGTCTGCACATCTATTTCAAGAAGCTGCGCCTCGGCAAAAGACGGCTCCTTCCGCAGGTCATTTCCGAATTCGGCGGCTTCGTCTGGAAGGACGAAGCGCACAGCTTCAATCCCAACAAGACCTATGGCTATAAGATATTCAAAACGCGCGAAGAGTTCGTTTCCGGCTTCAAAAAGCTTTACCTTGAGGAGCTCCTTCCCCTTGTAAAGCAGGGCCTTTCCGCCGCCGTCTATACTCAGGTCTCCGACGTGGAGGACGAGACCAACGGCCTTATGACTTACGACCGCCGTGTGATGAAGCTGAGCGCGGAGGAAGCGGCAAAAATAAGCGAGGCGCTTAAAAAAGCGTGCGAATAAAGGAGAAACGTTATGAAGACCGTGATCATACACGGGCAGAATCACAAGGGCTCCACATATCATATCGCCCGCATGATCGCCGATAAGGCGGGCGGCGAGATCGAGGAGTTCTTCCTTCCGAGGGATTTTGGCGAGTTCTGCACCGGCTGCTGCACCTGCTTTAACGATACGGAGAAAAAATGCCCGCATTATGATAAGCTCGCTCCCATCACGGGGGCGATCGATTCCGCGGACGTGATAATACTCGCAAGCCCGGTCTACGTGTTCCACGCATCGGGGCCCATGAAGGCCTTCCTCGATCATTACGGCTACCGTTGGATGGTGCACTCGCCCGAGGGGGCGATGTTCAAAAAGCAGGGCGTGTGCGTGTGTACCGCCGCAGGCGCCGGCATGCGCTCCGCGATAAAGGATATGCGCCATTCGCTCTTCTTCTGGGGCACGGCAAGGATCCATACCCTTGGCTTGGGTGTCGCCGCGGTCGACTGGAAGGGCGTGAGCGGAAAAAAGATGAAGCTGATCGGGAAAAAGACTTCGAAGATCGCGGAAAAGCTCGTCCGCGGATGCGGAAAGGTAAAGCCGGGAATAAAGACAAGAGCGGTATTCTTCGGCATGCACCTCATGCAGCGAAACGGCTTCAATCCAAGGGACGCCGAGCATTGGAGATCACACGGCTGGACGGGCAAAAAGCGCCCATGGAAGGACTGAATATGGGTTACAGGGTGATAAACAGGGACGAATACTACCGCAGCGGAGTGTACGCGCATTTCACGCGGGACTGCAAATGCTCCGTATCGATGACGGGCAGGCTCGACGTCACCGGGCTCGCCGCGTATTCAAAGCGCACAGGCACAAAATTCTATCTCAATTTCCTCTATCTGCTCTGCAAAACGCTCAACTCGCGGGACGATTACAGGATGGGCCATATCTGGCAGACCGACGAGCTGATACTGTGGGACAGGATCAATCCCATCCAGTACGTGTTCCGCGAGGATACGGAGACCTGCACGCCCGTCTACACGGAATATTACGAGGATTACGGAAGGTTTTATAAGGAAGCGCTACGCGATATCGAGCGCGGCAGGGAGGACGGATACAGGCTCGATCCCGAAAACCATCCCAACTGGTTCGACGCGTCGTATCTGCCGTGGTTCTCCTATGATTCGCTCAATATCGAGCTGCCGGACGGGTATCTGTATTTCGCGCCCATAGTGAACTGGGGGCGTTACCGCGAGGAGAACGGGCGGCTCATGATGCCCGTCACGGTGCGCATGAATCATGCCGTGGCCGACGGATATCTGCTGTCGCGGGTGTTCGGGCTGCTTGAGGAAAATATAAACGAATTTACGAAGGAATGAGGGCATATCTATGAAAATAACGGTTTTCAACGGCAGTCCCAAGCGTGACGGGAGCGACACCATGCATATCACGCGCGCCTTTTTGCGGGGCATGAACGACGCTTCCCCGCAGGAAACGCATATAATTGACGTGATAGACAGGCATATCGAATACTGCACGGGATGCTTTGCGTGCAAGCGCAACGGCGGCTCCTGCATACATGACGACGATATGCGTGCGATACTCGACGAGATGCTCGAAAGCGACCTGCTGGTGTTCAGCTTCCCGCTCTACACCTATGGCATGCCGGCGCCCCTCAAGGCGCTGATCGACCGCACCATGCCGCTTTCCTCCATGGCGATGCGCAAGGTGGGTGACAGGTACGAGCACGTGGGGCAGGCTGATTTCAGCCGCCTTAAGTATCTTATGATATGCGGCTGCGGCTTTCCAAACAGCCGCCGCAATTTCGAGCCCGCAGTGGCGGCATTCAAGCTCATGTTCCCCAACGCGCACACGATAATCACCGTGCCCGAAAGCCCCATGTTCAACGTGCCCCGGGCGGCCGTCGTCACTGAACCCAGGCTCGAGCTCGTGCGGCGCGCGGGGATGCAGTATGCCCAAAGCGGCGGCATCGAGGCCGGGCTTCTCGAGGCGATCTGCTCGCCCATGATCCCCGAGGAGACCTATGCGGCCATCGTGAACGCGAGCGAAGAATGAAAGCACCGGGCGAGATCTTAACCGTAAACGGCAGGGGATTCACCGTGCTGCGCCTGCTTGGCCGCGGCAAGGGCGGGTATTCTTACCTCGTTTCGGACGGCACGGGCGAATACGTGATCAAGCAGATCCATCATGAGCCCTGCGATTATTACAGCTTCGGCAACAAGCTCGAGACCGAGCTGCACGATCATGAAACTCTGCTTCGCGTGGGCGTGCCCATGCCGCGGCTCATCGACTTCGACCCGTCCAACGAGCGTATTTTGAAGGAGTACGTCGAGGGAGCGACCGTTGCCGAGCGCATCGGCGCGGGTCAGTTCGATCCCAAATGGCTCGCGCGGCTCAGAGAGATCAGCGCAAAGCTTCGTCAAAACGGGCTCAATATAGATTATTACCCCACCAATTTCGTGCCGCGCGGGGAAGAGCTTTACTATATCGACTACGAATGCAACGGCTATATGGAGGAATGGGACCTCGAGCATTGGGGGCTCAAGTTCTGGACCGATGGGCGATAACGAAAAACGATACACCCACGAGCAGGCGCTCGGCGTGATCAACGGGCTGTTCCAAGCGAACGGGCTTGCGGACGTTTCGGTCCGCCTGAATCTGGACTGCGGCGTCCCTTCGGGCGTGCACATAGAGAACTCGTACAAGGTGAAGCAAAGAGCGCTTCGCGCAAAGGTCTGCGGCGTGCTTGCGGGCATAGAGGGCGTGAAAAGACCGGCCTCCGATTTTGCCGCGGAATGGGTGGGGCACAATCTGGTCTTTCGCCTGCTTGGGCACCGCGAGATAGGCAGCGCCGACCTGGAATTCGCCGGGGACAAGCGCGGAGCGATAAGGTTTTTGACGGGAATACTGAGGATACTCGGCGTAGGATGAGCGCGCATGCTGTCTCCGCCGCTTTTTTGCGCCGCCTTCCGAAAAGGGCGGCGCTCTTTTTTCTTTCCGATCCGCAGCGTGCATATAGGGGCAAAATAATTTCAAATAAGGGGTATCAATTTATCATGAAATATGGTATTATTATGTGGGGATATCTTGCCGCCCTGTTTCAGTGCGGCTGAATATGCATATTTAAACAGGATATCTTTCCCGAATACGGTGATAAAAGGGAAGTGAGAGCGCATGTCCTTGACCGATGTGCTTGACGCGATAAGCGTCGGCTTTACACAATTTCGAATACAGGATCTCATCGAGATACTGATACTTGCATTCGTCTTTTTCAAGCTTATGCAGTTCACTTCGAATACGCGTTCCTCGCAGGTTTTGAAGGGCGTGGGCGTGCTGCTGCTCATTTTCATAGTCAGCAACCTGCTGAACCTGATGACGATCAAGTATCTGCTCAATTCCTTCCTGGTATCCGGTATCGTTGTGGTCGTGGTGCTGTTCCAGCCCGAGATCAGGCGCGCTCTGGAGCGCATCGGGCGCTTCCGCCTGAACATCACCCAGCGCTCGACCCCTTCGTTTGAAATAGTCAATCAGCTCTGCCTTGCGATAGAGAACATGTCCCGCCGCAAGGTGGGCGCGCTGATAGTGCTCGAGCGCAACACCAAGCTCGGTGATTACGTGCAGACCGGCACCGTGATCGACGCGGAAATAACCGACGCGCTCATCGAGAACATATTCGAGCCCAAGACTCCGCTGCATGACGGCGCTATGATAATCCGTGACGAGAGGATCTATGCCGCGGCCTGCGTGCTGCCGCTCTTCGACGATCCCAATATAGCGCGCGAGCTTGGCACCCGCCACAGGGCTGCGCTGGGCATTTCCACGGTAAGCGATTCGATCACGCTCGTCGTTTCCGAGGAAACGGGCACCATTTCCTTCTCGCAGGACGGCAAGCTGACCAGGCACGTCGATCACGACACGCTCGAGGCGCTGCTCAACGATCACTTCAACCCCTCCGAGAACAAGGGCTTCCTTATGTTCAACACCAAGAAGAACGACGAGAACACGATCGAAGAAGGAAAGGAGGCGGAAGACGATGCAGCTAAGAACGGCAGGCGCAAAAAGAAGAACGGCAAGCGAAAGTCTGATAAATAATATAGTGAACATATTCGCGCCCAAGGCCGAAAAGGCCGAGCGCGACGCCGCGTCGGGCACGGGCGAAGAGCGCACGCGCTGGTATAAGCATCCGCTTTTCAGGAAGATACTCTTTGCGTTCTTCTCGCTGCTCCTTGCGATGTTCCTTTGGGGCTATGTGCTCATGAATCAGAATCCCGACAGGGAAAAGACCATAACGGGCATCACGCCCAAGTTCGAATCCGGCTCCGAGGCGGACATCACCTCGCGAAAGCTCACGGTTTACGGCAATATTTCCGACGTGCTCAAAAAGGTCGACGTCACCATAGCCGCCCCCCTTACCGAGATAAGCAGGATCACCGCCGACGATATCACCGCCACGGTCAGCCTCAACAATATCTATTCCGCCGGCACCTATGAGCTCGAGGTAAAGGCGGTGTGCAATCCCGTGGGCGTCGACGCCAAGGTGATCTCGGTAGAGCCGTCCAGGATCAGCATCACACTGGACGATACCGTAAGCCGCTCGGTGCCCATCACCTGCGAATTCGTGGGCAGGCTGCCCGAGGGCTTCTGGCACGATCAGCCCATGCTCTTCACCACAAGCATCCCGCTCGAGGGCGCCAGGAGCGACCTTGAGAACGTCGAAGGCGCCGTGTGCTATATCGATCTCAACGGGCTGACCTCCACGTTCACCCGCTCGATGGAGCTCACCGTGCTTGACAACAACGGCAACAAGATGGACAATTCGCTGTTCACCAACGTCATACCCTCCGTCAACGTTCAGATGAGGGTGCTCCCGCACAAGCACGTAAATATCCTGTATGAGCTCACCGATACCGATCAGATACCCGATATCTATGAGATACAGAGCGAGACGTTAAGCGTTTCGACCCTCGATATAGCGGCCGAGGCCGACGTGCTCGCCGGGCTTGAGACCATAGGCTCCGTGCCCATCTCGGTCGGCGGCATCGACAGCGCGGGCGATTACACCTACACGCTCAAGCTCACCGGCATACCCGGCGGCGCGGTGATACTCGACGACGTCGACAGGAACAATATCCAGCTCGTCGTGACCGTGGGCGACAGATACGTCACCAAGCATTATTACGATATCCCGATCAGCTTCACGGGTCTTGCAGCGGGTCTTGCGTGCGATTACGAATTCACTCAAACCGATCTGGTGCTTTACGGCCCGGCAAGGCTCATCAACAGCTTTGTCAGCTCGGATATCAAGATCAGCGTCAACCTTGCGGGGCGCGGTCCCGGCGAATACGATCTCGATCTTGAATACAAGTTCGAGGATCCCGCAACCTTCGACGATATGCAGGTATCGCTGCTGCACGACAAGGTGCGCGTTATAATAGAATTACTCCCCAATTTCAACGAAACGAACGGGGACGGGAACCTATAAAGGAATACCATTATGAAGCTTCTTGCAGGAAACTTAAGCATGCCCTTCAACGCGGATGAATCCACGCTCAGGCTGCTCATATCGGCGGACACACGCCTCCCGGCGGAGAGCATCACGAACGTGCGCGCCGTAAAGCGCTCGCTCGACGCAAGGGATAAAAACGATATCAGGTTCATCTATTCGGCAACCTTCGATATCGACGATAAGGATTATAACAAGCATTCGGCGCGCTTTGCCAAGACCGTCGTCAAGGCGCCCGAAAAGCCCGTTATCGCAGAGGTCACGGGGGATATCCCACAGCCCGCTCCCGTGATAGTCGTAGGCGCGGGCCCCGCGGGGCTGTTCGCTGCGCACACGCTTGCCTCACGCGGGTATGCCGTCACGCTCATCGAGCGGGGCAGGCCCATCGAGGAGCGCCGCCGGTCGGTGGACTCCTTCTGGACGGGCGGCGGGCTCGATCCCGAAAGCAACATAATGTTCGGCGAGGGAGGCGCGGGCACCTTCTCCGACGGCAAGCTCACCACCCGCATAAAGGACGCGCGTGCGGAGCTCGTTGCCGAAACGCTCGTCAAATACGGCGCGCCCGAAAGGATAACCGTCGACGCCAAGCCGCACGTCGGCACGGATGTTTTGCGCAGGGTCGTCCATAATATAAGGAAGGCGATCGAGGATATGGGCGGCGTCGTCCGCTTCAATACCAAGCTGACCGGCCTTGTGACGGAGGACGGGCGCGTTACCGCGGCCGTCGTCAACGGCGATGAAAAGCTGTCCTGCTGCGCGGTGGTGCTGGCGCTCGGCCAGGCCGCGCGCGACACCTACCGGATGCTGTTCGACATGGGCGTGGAGATCACCGCCAAGCCCTTTGCCGTGGGCGTCAGGATAGAGCATCCGCAAAGCGTGATAGACCGCGCGCAGTTCGGCAGATATGCCGGGCATCCGCGCCTTGGCGCCGCCGAATACAGGCTCACCGGCAAGACGGGCAGCAGGGGGGTCTACACCTTCTGCATGTGCCCCGGCGGATTTGTCGTGGCGTCGTCTTCGAACGAGGGCGAGGTCGTCACCAACGGCATGAGCTATGCCGCGCGTGACGCGGAAAACGCCAATTCCGGTATAATCGTGCAGATCAATCCCTCCGATCTGGGCGGAGCGCCCTTCTGCGGAGTCGAGTTCCAGGAAAAGATAGAGCGCGCCGCGTTCAGGCTCGGCGGCGGGGATTACACCGCTCCGGCCGAGCGCGTTGTGGATTTCCTTAACGGCGACGCGCCCCAGGGCTTCACTTCGGTCACGCCTACCTACCGTCCCGGCACAAAGCCCTGCGATCTGCGCAAGTGCCTGCCCGGCACAGTTTACCGCGGCGTTGCGGACGGCATTCGCGCGTTCTCGCGCCAGCTTCGCGGCTTTGATATGCCCGAAGCCGTGCTTACCGCGGTAGAAAGCCGCACAAGCGCCCCCGTGCGCATCAACCGCGATGAAAACGGCGAGGCCACAAGGCTTCGCGGGCTTTATCCCGTGGGCGAGGGCGCGGGTTACGCCGGCGGCATAGTGTCCGCGGCGGTGGACGGCATGCGCGCGGCCGAGAGGATAATCGCGCAGTATAAGGCCTGACGGCCTATGGAGATCATAAATGAAACGCTATTACGTAATAATAGGCAACTTCGGCTCGGGCAAGACCGAGCTGGCGCTCAACATGGCCTTTGAGGCCGCGGCAAAGGGCGAAAAGGTGACTCTGGTCGATATCGACGTGATCAATCCCTATTTCCGCTCCACCGAAAGAAAGGCAGAGCTCAATGCCGCGGGCATACGCCTCATCTCCCCGAACTTTACAAGCTCAGGCGTGGAGGTGCCATCCATTCCCGCCGAGATATTCTCGGTGTTTTCCGACAATTCCGACCTGGTCATATTCGACGTGGGCGGCGATCCCGTCGGCTCCATCGCAATGGGGCAGTATTACGGCTATTTCAAGGAGCTCGAGAATTTCGAGGTCTGGTACGTCATAAACTGCCGCCGTCCGCTGTCCTCGGGCGCTGATGAGAACGTCGAGATGATCGGCAAGATCACGGGCGTAAGCCGGTTAAAGGTCACGGGAATACTCAACAACACCAATCTTTCGCATGAAACCAGCGTGAAGGATCTCTTCGACGGGCTCGATATCACAAGGGAGGTCTCCGAGCGTACGGGCCTTCCCATCATAGGCACCGTCGGCACTCCCGGGATACTGTCGGAGTTCATGGCCGAGGCCGAAAGGCGCGGCATACCCCGCGAGCTCACAGGAAGGGCTTATCCCATCGTGCGCTATATGCACAGGGACTGGGGCAGATATACGGAAAGCGGGCTGTGATGAATATCGTCAGCCCCGAAAACTACTCGCTCCCGCGGGAGCTTTCGGTCAGCTTCACCGGGCACAGGGAGGCAAAGCTTCCCTGGGGCCGCAACGAGCGCGATCCGCGCTGCGCTGCCTTCAAGGCAAGACTGGAGAACGCCATACTCAGAGCCTATTCCGAGGGGACGGATTATTTCCTTTCGGGCATGGCGGACGGCGTCGATCTTTACGCGGCCGAGGCGGTGCTCAAGCTGCGCAGGCGGTGCAGGGGGATGGAGCTGGTATGCGTGTTTCCGTTTGGCTTCGGTGCGGGCGCCCGAATAAGGCGCTGCGCGCAGGAGGCGCACACCGTGGTGTCCCTGGCCGATAAATACACGCCCGGCTGTTTTCAGAGCAGGAACGGCTTTCTCGTCAGGCACGCCGCCAAGCTCATATGCGGTTTTTCGGGCGATCTCGCGTCCGGCACGGGCGCGACGATCCGCCTTGCCCTCAACGAGGGCGTCGACGCGGTAATAATCAATATCTGATCGAGGTTATAATGGCCTTATTATCCGTTAACGGACTTAAAAAATCTTACGTCACCCGCGTGCTCTTCGAAGATATCTCCTTCGAGGTGGAGCCGGGCGATCACATAGGCTTCATCGGCGTGAACGGCTGCGGAAAGTCCACGCTTTTCGCGATACTCGAAGGCCGCGAGAGCTATGACGAGGGCATGATATCCATCGGGCGCGATACGCGCCTCGGCTCGATGGAGCAGACGCTCGATACCCGGGGCGTTTCGCTGTATACCTATGTCGAGGGTATCTTTGGGGAGCTCATCTCGATCGAATCCGAGCTCGATTCCATAAACGAACGCATTCAGCACGAGGGAGCGACCGACGCGCTGATCGAGCGCCAATCCCGCCTCCGCGAGCGCTTCGAGGATGAGGGCGGCCTTACGTTCCGCGCAAGAACAAGATCCACCCTTCTGGGCCTCGGCTTCACCGAGGAGGAGCTTTCAAAGGATATCGCGCTCTTCTCAGGCGGTCAGCGCAACAAGGCGCAGCTGGCAAGGCTCCTGCTGTCACGGGCGAACCTGCTCCTGCTTGACGAGCCCACCAATCACCTTGATATAAAGGCCATCGAATGGCTCGAGGATTTCCTATCCGCATACAAGGGCGCTTTCATCGTCATCTCGCATGACCGATACTTCCTCGACAAGGTCGCCAACCGTATGATCGAGATGAAGGATCTGAAGCTTTACAAGTCCAAGGGCAATTATTCGCGGCATATGGAGCTCAGATCCACCGCGCGCGAGCTTGAAATGCGCAGATACCTTCGCGCGATGAAGGAGATCAGACGCATAGAGGGCATGGTGGAGCAGCAGCGCAGATGGGGTCAGCAGCATAACTTCGTCACGGCCTTCCACAAGCAGAAGGCAGCCGACCGCATAAAGGAGACCCTGGTCGAGCCCGAGCGCGATCCCGCCTCCATGCACTTCAAGTTCACCGCCAAGGAGGGCGGCGGCAACGATGCGGTAATAATAAAGGGCCTGGCCAAAAGCTTCGGCGCAAAGCAGGTATTCGCCAATGCCGATATGCTCGTCAAGCGCGGCGAAAAGGTGTTCATACTGGGCGATAACGGCTGCGGCAAGACCACCCTGCTCAACATAATCGCGGGCAGGCTCCGTCCCAGCGCGGGCTCGTGCATGCTCGGCGCGCATATCGAGGCCGCGTATTACGAGCAGACCATGGCCTCGCTCGATCCCGACAAGACCGTGCTCAATGAGGTTTGGGACAAGTATTTCAACACCATCTCCTATAAGGACATCCGAAACGCCCTTGGCGCGTTCCTGTTCCGCGGGGACGAGGTGGAAAAGAAAATAGGCCTCCTTTCGGGAGGCGAAAAGGCCCGCGTGCAGCTTTTGAAGCTTATGCTCACAAGGGCGAACCTGCTGCTTCTGGACGAGCCGACCAACCATCTGGATATCGCCTCGCGCGAGGCGCTCGAAAACGCGCTGGATGAATACAACGGCACCATGGTGATCGTCACGCATGACCGTTACCTGGTCAACCGCCTGGCGGACAGGATATTCCTTATGACGCCCTCGGGCCTGCGCGAATTCATAGGCGGCTATGACGACTGCCTCGAGGCGATGAAGGCGGGCGACGAGACGGCGGCGGAGGAGAAAAAGCTCTCCGCAAACGCCGTGGAATACAGGGAGCGCAAGCAGCTCCAAAGCGATATAAACAAGGCGAAAACGGCGGTCTCCCGCGCGGAAAAGCGCATACAGGAGGCCGAGGCGGAGCTCGACGGGATCAACGCCCGGCTTGCCTCGCCCGCGTACTCGTCCGATTACGTCAAAGCGGGCGAGCTTTCCAAAAAGGCGGACGAGATACGGAAAAACATAGACGAGCTCTATGCTCAGTGGGAGGAAGCGGAAGCAAAGCTTGCCTCGCTTGGCAGTGAAAAAGCGGATAATGAATATTGAATGATTGAGGTATAAACACATTGGCTAAAAAGCAAGCCCCAAGGCTTAAAATAATCCCCCTGGGCGGTCTCGGCGAAATAGGAAAGAACATGACCGTCCTGGAATATGAAAACGATATAATGGTGATCGACTGCGGTCTGTCATTCCCCGATGAAGACATGCTGGGGGTCGATCTTGTGATACCCGATATGACCTATCTTGAGGAGAACTTCGACCGCGTGCGCGGATTCGTGATCACGCACGGACACGAGGATCATATCGGCGCGGTGCCCTTTGCAGCACAGAAATTCAGCGTCCCGTTCTACGGTTCGGAATTCACGCTGGCGCTCATCGAGCACAAGCTCGAGGAGCAGAAGGTCAAGACGTATGACCTTCGCTGCGTCAAGGCGGGCGACACGGTCGAGATAGGCTGCTTCAAGGTCGAATTCATAAAGGTCGGCCACTCGATCGCCGGCGCGCTGGCCGTGGCGGTGACCACCCCCGTGGGCGTTGTGATACACACGGGCGATTTCAAGGTGGACTACACCCCCGTCGATAACGAGCCCATAGACATCGAGCGGTTCGCTTATTATGGCAGCCGCGGCGTGCTGGCGCTCATGATGGACTCCACCAACGCGGAGTTCCCCGGTTATACGCCCTCCGAAATGGCGCTGGGCGGCACGTTCGAAAAGGTATTCGATCAGGCCGAAGGCCGCGTGATAGTCGCCACGTTCGCATCCAACGTCTACCGCATCCAGCAGATCGCCGACGTTGCGACAGAGCACGGGCGCGTGCTCTGCTTCCAGGGCCGCTCTATGATCATGATAGTGCGCATAGCCATGGAGCAGGGGATACTCAAGATCCCCGAGGAAGCGATCGTCGAGGTCGAGCAGCTTGAAAATTACAGCGACGAGCGCGTGTGCGTATTCACCACGGGCTCTCAGGGCGAGGCCATGAGCGGCCTGTTCCGCATGGCCAACGCCAGCCACAAGCTGAACATAGGCAAGGGCGACACCGTGGTCATATCCGCGTCCGCCATCCCCGGCAATGAAAAGGCCGTGGGCAAGGTGATAAATCAGCTCTTTTCAAGGGGCGCCAACGTGGTCTACGACCGTCTTGCCGACGTGCACGTTTCCGGCCACGCAAGGTGCGAGGAGCTCAAGCTCATGATGCGCGTCATATCGCCCAGGTTTTTCATACCCGTGCACGGCGAGGCAAGGCATCTTTATCACCACGCAAGGCTTGCCGAATCCCTGGGCTTCGGCGAGGACAGCATATTCGTAATGGAAACGGGCAGCGTGCTCGAGCTGTCCAAGCGTTCCGGCAGGATCGCGGGCTCGGTGGTATCGGGCAACGTGCTCGTGGACGGGGGCGGCGTGGGCGAGATAGGCTCCGCAGTGCTGCGCGAGCGCCGCTTGCTCTCGCAGGAGGGCATATTCGCGGTGATGATCGCGATCAATAAGGAAACGGGCGTTCTGGCGGCCGAACCCGAGGTCATATCAAAGGGCTTCGTGTTCGCAAAGGAATCCGAGGAGCTCATCGAGGAGGCCAAGGCCGCCGCCAAGGAACAGGCGCAGGCGTTTGCGGTATCCTCAAGAGCCGAATGGGGCACGGTGAAGACGCTTGTCAAGTCGGCGATAAAGAGCAGTCTTTATTCCAAGACCAAGCGCGTGCCGCTGATAATGCTTACCGTCATCGAGGTGGAATAATGGTTTACGACAAGGCGAACGAGCTTGCCCGCGAGATAAAGGAAAGCCCGGAATACAAAAGGTTCTGCGCCGCAAGGGAAAACATCCGCGACGACATGACCAAAAACCTTCTTAAGGAATACAAGAGCCTGCAGCTCAAGGCGCAGGCGGCGATAGTGGGCGGCGCGGAGGACGGCGAGCTCATGGAAAAGCTGCAGAAGCTGGGCGAGCTCCTGCAGATGGACAGGGCCGCTTCGGAATACCTGATAGCGGAATATATGCTCGGACGCATGGTGGGCGATATCTATAAGATACTTGCCGACGCGGTCGGGCTCGACCTGGGCATACCCGAATAAAGCTTATAGGAGCCGAAATGAACATTTTCAGCAAGCAGTTCGAAAAGCCGGACGACGGCGGGAACAACGCAAAAAAATTCTATGAAACGGCCAAATTCCCCGTTGTGCGCAAGCCGCCGGAGATCGAGAGCACCGGCAAGGTGAAGATCGTCGACGAGCCCGCGCCCAAGGCCGCAAGGCGCGCGCAGCCGGGCGAGAAGCATCCCGCGCTCAAGCGCTGGTGGAGGCGGCTTTCCCCGTTCCTCGCGGGCATCATAGCGGTCGCCCTTACGGTGTTTGCCGTGATTTTCGCGGTCAAATTCGCCGTTAACAAATTCTTCCGTCCCGTGGATCCCAATGACGCGACCCCCATAATAGTCGAGATCCCCAAGGGCAGCGGCGCGTCCGCCATAGCCAAGATACTCTACGAGGCTGGCGGCGAGGGCGAAAAGGGGCTCATTGCCAACAAGGCGATTTTCAAGGTGTACGTTGACTTTTTGGGCCGCTCATCCAACCTCAAGGCGGGCAAATACATACTCTCCCGCAATATGGATATCGGCCAGATCGTCGATATAATCTGCTCGGGCAATCCCCCGCGCAACACGGTCAAATTCACCGTTTCCGAGGGCATGACGGCCGAGGCCATAGCCAAAAAGCTGGTCGATCAGGGCATTCTTCCCTCCACCGACCGCTTCCTCGAGCTGTGTACCGACGCTAAATCCTTCGCCGAAAAATACTGGTTCGTCAAGAACATAGTCGACGAGGGCCGCGACGGCCGCATTTACATGCTCGAGGGCTACCTCTTCCCCGATACCTATGAGGTGTTCGAGGACGCCACGGAGGAGGAGGTCATCGACAAGATGCTCACCCGCTTCAACGAGATCTATAACATGAAGTACGCCGAGCGCGCCGAGGAATTGGAGATAGACGTCGACGAGATCGTCATACTCGCCTCCATGCTCGAAAAGGAGGCCAAGCCCTTCGACTTCTCAAAGGTCTCCGCGGTATTCCACAACAGGCTCAACAACGATATGGAGCTGCATTCCGACGCGACCTTGGGCTACGTGCTCAAGAGCAACCGCATCGAATTCTCGCAGGAGGAGCTCGATACCGACACGCCCTATAACACCTACAGGTATAAGGGCCTGCCCGCCGGTCCCATATCGAATCCCGGTATGGCGGCGATCGAGGCCGCGCTCTATCCCGACGAGGAGTTCATGGACGAGGGCTACTACTTCTTCTGCCTCACCGATCCCGCCACCGGCGCGCTGGTGTTCGCAAAGACGATCGAGGAACACGCCGCCAACGTCGAAAAGTACAGGCCGCTGTGGGGGAACAATTAACGCCATGTCCAAGCTTGAGCTTTTGGCCCCCGCGGGCAATACGGAAAGGTTCCTCACCGCCGTGCGCTATGGCGCGGACGCGGTGTATCTGGGCCTTAACGCCTTTTCACTGAGGAACCTTGCGGACAATTTCAGCCTTGAAACGCTGCCCGACACGGTATCCTATGCGCATGAGCGCGGCGTCAAGGTCTACGTTACCGTGAATTCGTTCATACGCGACGACGATATCCCCGAGCTCGAAGCCACCCTCGAGGGGCTTAAACGATCGGGTGCGGACGCGCTTATAGTGAACGATCCGGCGGTGATCTCGCTCAGCCGCCGCATCGCGCCCAAGCTGCCCCTGCATCTGTCAACGCAGGCAAACACGCTCAATTCCGAAGCGGCAAAATTCTGGTATGATCAGGGCGTTTCAAGGATAGTGCTCGCCCGTGAGCTCACGCTTTCAGAGATATCCCGGCTGCGCTCCCGCATACCGGATGAGCTCGAGCTTGAAATGTTCGTCCACGGCGCAATGTGCGTCAGCTATTCCGGCCGCTGCCTGCTTTCCAATTACATCGACGGGCGCGATTCCAACCGGGGCGAATGCGTGCAGCCCTGCCGCTGGAAGTATGAATTCCGCGAGGCGGGCAAGAACGGCGAATGGTTCTCTCTCGAGGAGGATAAGTCCGGCAGCTACATATTGAATTCGCGCGATATGTGCCTTGCGCCGTACCTTAAGGAGATAGAGGACGCGGGCGTTTCCTGCATCAAAATAGAGGGCAGGATGAAATCCATACTCTACGTCGCAACGGCCACGAACGCCTATCGCATGGCGCTTGACGGAGCGCCCATCGAAACCGTGATGACGGAGCTTCAGCGCCTTTCCCACAGGCCCTACACCACGGGCTTTGCCTTCCGCGAGAGCGAAAAATGCCGCGGCGGCACGTATGGGAAGGAGAGGAGCCTGAATATCCTCTACGGCGAGAATCCGGGCGAGCTGATGGAATACCGCACCGGCGGCTACACGCAGGAGGCGAAGATATCCGCCGTCGTGCTCGATTATGACGAAGCCAAGCGCGAAGCCCTTATCGAGCAGCGCAATAACTTCAAGCCGGGCGAAAGCCTCAATATCCTCGCGCCGGGAGACGTTTCACGCTCGTTCAGCGTGACCGCCATCCGAAACGAGGAGGGCGAGCTCCGCGATTCCGCGCCGCACCCCAAGGAGAGGCTTTGGATCTCATGCCCCGAGCCCGTCGCCCCGGGGGACATTTTGAGGCAGTTGTATTGACGGCAATACAGCCCGCCAAAGGGCTTCTCCCCGGCGGGGAAGCTGTCAGCGCAGCTGACTGATGAGGGGAGCTGACGAGCAACTGTTCCTTCCCAAGCATGAAAGGTGATTTATGCTGAAACACGCTATATTGCCGTAAAGCCTGAAAAGGGCGTTCGCGCCCCTGTAAATATAAAAATAAACCAACGGAGGAAACACATATGAACAAAATGACTGTCAAGGACATCAACGTCGCCGGAAAGCGCGTGCTCGTGCGCGTGGACTTCAACGTGCCTCTCAACAAAGAGCTGCACATCGACGACGAGAGCCGCATCCTGGGCGCGCTGCCCACGATCAAGTATCTTGTTGAACAGGGCGCTAAGGTCATCCTCTGCTCCCATCTGGGCCGTCCCAAGGGCAAGTTCGTGCCCGAGATGAGCCTTGCTCCCGTGGCAAAGAGGCTTGCCGAGCTGCTTCCCGGCGTCAAGGTCACCTTCGCCAACGATATCATCGGCGAGGACGCCAAGGCCAAGGTCGAAGCGCTGCAGAACGGCGAGATAGTGCTGCTTGAGAACCTCCGCTATCATGCCGAGGAGGAGAAGAACGATCCCGAATTCGCCAAGAAGCTTGCCTCCTATGCCGATATCTACGTGTCCGACGCGTTCGGCACCGTGCACCGCGCTCACGCCTCCACCGCCGGCGTTGCCGATTATCTGCCCGCCGTCTGCGGCTTCCTTATCGAAAAGGAGCTGGGCTTCATGGGCAAGGCGCTCGAGAATCCCGACAGGCCCTTCGTCGCCATACTCGGCGGCAAGAAGGTCGCGGATAAGATCGGCGTCATCACCAACCTGCTCAACAAGTGCGACACCCTGCTCATCGGCGGCGCCATGAGCTACACCTTCTATAAGGCGATGGGCCTCAATATCGGCAACTCCCTGCTTGATGAGAACAGCATCGATCTTGCCAAGTCCCTTATGGAGACCGCCAAGGAAAAGGGCGTAAGGCTCGTTCTTCCCGTTGACTGCGTCGTCGCCAAGGAATTCTCCGAGGACTGCGAGCGTAAGGTCGTCCCCTTCGACGCCATGCCCGACGGCTTTGAGGGCCTTGATATAGGGCCCGAGACCGCCAAGCTTTACGGCGATATCATAAAGGAAGCCAAGACGGTCGTCTGGAACGGCCCCATGGGCGTGTTCGAGATGGACGCTTTTGCCGAGGGAACCAAGGCCGTGGCTCAGGCCTGCGCCGACTGCGCCGGTATCACCATCATCGGCGGCGGCGATTCCGCATCCGCCGTCAACAAGTTCGGCATGGGCGATAAGATGAGCCATATCTCCACCGGCGGCGGCGCTTCCCTCGAGTTCCTTGAGGGCAAGGTGCTTCCCGGCGTCGCGGCGCTCTGCGACAAGCCCTGCCGCAAAAAGCTCATCGCGGGCAACTGGAAGATGAACATGACCCCCGCTCAGGCCGAAAAGCTCGTCACCGAGCTTCTGCCCCTCGTTAAGGACGCCGAGGCCGACGTGGTCGTCTGCCCGCCCTTCATCGATATCCCCTTCGTCGCTCCCATAATCAAGGGCAGCAACGTAAAGCTCGGCTCTCAGAACATCCACTGGGCCGAAAAGGGCGCCTTCACCGGCGAGATCAGCGCTGATATGCTCAAGGAGCTCGGCGTTGAGTATGCGATCATCGGCCACAGCGAACGCCGCCAGTACTTCGGCGAGACGGATTGCTCCGTCAACGCCCGCATCAAGGCAGCGCTGGCCGCGGGCATCGTTCCCATCGTCTGCGTGGGCGAGACCCTCGAGCAGCGCGAAGCCGGCGTTACCGACGAGTTCCTTGCCGGTCAGGTCAAGGCCGCTTTCGAAGGCCTTAACGCCGAGGAAGCCGCTCCCGTCGTGATCGCTTACGAGCCCATCTGGGCCATCGGCACCGGCAAGACCGCCTCCGACGAGGAGGCCGACCGCACCATCGGCGCCATCCGCAAGGTTTACTGCGAGCTTTACGGCTGCGAAGCCGCAAAGAAGGTCCGCATACTCTACGGCGGCTCCATGAACGCCAAGAACGCCCACGGCCTCAAGTCCATGGAGAATATCGACGGCGGCCTTATCGGCGGCGCCAGCCTCAAGCCCGTTGACTTCTCGCACGTAGTCCTCGACTGATCACAATCAATACGCGGCATGAGGCGTAAAAGCCTCGTGCCGCGGCATATCCCCGAAAGGAAAATCGTTTGATCCAATGAAAAAAACCACTGCAGTTTTCATATTAGACGGCTTCGGCTACCGCGAGGATCCCGAAGACAACGCGGTGCTCATCGACGGCATCCGCAACATCAGCGCGCTCTGGAAGAAATATCCCCACACCCTTATCGGCGCATCCGGCCTTGACGTGGGCCTGCCCGACGGGCAGATGGGCAATTCCGAGGTGGGTCACATGAACATCGGCGCGGGACGCGTCGTGTTCCAGGATTTCCCCCGCATCGACAAATCCATAAACGACGGCGATTTCTTTGAAAATCCCGCTTTCCTGGCTGCTGTGAAAAACTGCCGCGAGCATGATTCCGCCCTGCATCTGCTGGGCCTCTGCTCCGACGGCGGCATCCATTCCCGCCTGGGCCACCTTTACGCGCTGCTCGAGCTTGCCAGGCGAAACGGCCTTAAAAAGGTCTATATCCACTGCTTCATGGACGGGCGCGACACGCCGCCCACCTCCGGCGCGGGCTTCCTTAAGGAGGTCATGGATAAATGCGCCGAGATAGGCGTCGGCCGCATCGCCACCGTGCAGGGCCGCTTCTGGGGCATGGACCGCGACAAGCGCTATGAGCGCGTCAAGACCGGCTATGACGCGATCGTCGACGGCAAGGGGATATTCGAGCCCGATCCCATAACCGCGATCGAGAATTCCTATGCCAACGGCAAAACGGACGAGTTCATGCTTCCCGCCGTTATCACCGAAAACGGCGCGCCCATCGCCGTCGTTAACGAGAACGACAGCGTGATATTCTTCAATTTCCGCACCGACCGTCCCACCGAGATCACCGAGGCGTTCATATTCGAGGATTACGATTTCTTCGTGCGCGAGCGCGGCTATATCAAGACCTATTACGTCTGCATGACGCTCTACCGCGACGATTTCGACGGCAGGGCCGATATCGCCTTCCGCCCCATCCATCACGAAAATCTCCTTGGCGAATACGTTTCCAAGCACGGCCTCAATCAGCTGCGCATCGCCGAATCCGAAAAGAAGCGCCACGTCACGTTCTTCTTCAACGGCGGCACCGACGAGGTGAGCGAGGGCGAGGATCATTACATACTGCCCTCTCCCAAGGTCGAGACTTACGATCTTGCGCCTGAAATGCGCGCCCGCGATATCGCCGATAAGGCCGTGGACGTCATCAGGAAGCATGAATACGACCTGATCGTGCTCAATTTCGCCAATCCCGATATGGTCGGCCACACCGCCGTCCCGCCCGCGGTCATAAAGGCCGTGCACACCGTGGACGAATGCGTCGGCCGCCTCGTCAACGCAATGATAGGCGAGGGAGGCTCCTGCCTCATCACCGCCGATCACGGCAACTGCGAGACGATGAAGGAGAACGGCAAACCCATGACGGCGCACACGACCAACCCCGTGCCTCTCATCTATGTCGCTCCCGACTATGAGCACGTCAAGCTCAGGGACGGCGGCAAGCTCGGCAATATCGCGCCCACGCTGCTCGATATGATGGGTCTTGAAAAGCCCGCCGAGATGACGGAGGACAGTCTGATCGAGCGTCTTCCCGAATAAATATACCGCCGCTTATGCCAAAAAAAGCATATTTGTGCTTGCATTTATGCTTTCAAGGTGGTATAATTGCCGTTGCAGTTGATATTTTGAAAGGAAACAACCATGGAAATCTTTGAAATCATCGTCAATTTTCTCCTGCTCATCGCAGCCGTGATACTCGTTATCGTCGTTCTGGCGCAGGAATCCAAGAGCTCCGGCCTTGGCGGAGCGTTCGGCGGCGAAACCACCGCTCTGACCACCAGGGGCAAGAAGGCCAGCCGTGAAAAGCAGCTTCAGAAGCTCACCGTGATCTTTGCCATCATCGTTGCTGTGCTCGCTCTGCTCATGCTGCTCATGCCCGCCTTCAAAAAGTGGTTCACCCCCGCTCAGACGAGCGCCATGATCGAGGCTGTTCGCTATATCTTCTGATAGGATAAGCAGATAATCGGCACAGCGCCGTGAATAAACGCGGCTCTGTGCCTGTTTCTATTTTAGGAGAAACGGTATATGCCAATCAAGAAAGGCGTAAGGAATATTTCCGAAAACCGCAAAGCAAGACATGATTACTTCATAGAGGATACCTATGAGGCAGGCCTTGCTTTGGTCGGTACGGAGGTAAAATCCATCAGAGCCGGCAAGGTGAATATCAAGGATTCCTACGTCAAGGTGAAAAACGCCGAGGCGTACGTCGTGGGCATGCACGTTTCCCCCTATGAACAGGGAAACATATTCAACCGCGATCCCTTCCGCGAGCGCAAGCTCCTGCTCCACAAGCGCGAGATATTAAAGCTCAAGGCGCTGTCCGAGGCGGACGGCTACAGCCTCATCCCGCTCTCGCTCTACATCCGCGACGGGCTGGTCAAAATGGAGCTCGCCGTCGCCAAGGGCAAGAAGCTCTATGATAAGCGGCACGATATCGCCGAGCGCGACGCCAAGCGTCAGATCGAGCAGCGGCAAAAGGAAGATAAATACAGGTAAAGAACAGGGGAGGGCATGAGCCTTCCCCTTTGCCTTATCCGCTCAGCAATCTTAGGGCGGCATAAAAGGGGCTGATTTGCCCAAAAAACGCAAACGCAACCCACACGGGCGCAATTGGTAAGCGTAATTGGTTGAAAGCGAACGTGCAATGATGCTATTATCTGCCCATCGGAGGCAGGGATCCTCCAAAGAAAGAAGAGAGGTGTTCACATGGTATTCAACGAATCTTTGATCAAGAGGCGAAAGGAGCTTGGTATCACACAGGACGAGCTTGCGGATAAGCTCGGAGTCAGCCGTCAGTCGATAAGCAAATGGGAGAACGGCGAGTGTATGCCCGATTCCGACAAGCTCATAAGGCTCTCGGACGTGCTCGGCATGAGCCTTGACGAGCTCACGGGCAGGGAGGTGCGCGTGGAACCCATCGTACTGCATGCGCCCGAGATACCCAAAACAAAAAAGACGCTGACCGCAAGAGCGCTTATCACGGCGGCGGCCTGCATGGTTTTCGGCGTGCTATGCTTCCTTGCGGGCAGGTATCTCCTGCCAAAGCAGGCTCCCGAGGCCATCCCCCTTTCAGCAAACGGATTCAGGATCGACAGCTACGGAGAGAATATTGTAAAGTGCAGCTTTGTTGCCAACACCTCGCGCGAGGGCAAGCTGTGGTTCTATCCTGTATCGGATCCACAGCAGCCCAATTGCGTCAAAGCGACCTGCTCCGGAGGGGTGTATTCTGTGCAGACGGAGCTTCATCCGGGACAATACAGCCGCGCAGTGTTCACCGTCGAAACCGAGGAAGGCGAACAGAGCGTGCTGCTTGCGCAGGATCTGTATTTCGAGACAGACTCCGACGGCTCTGGCTCGTCGAGCTTTTCCGCTCCCGAAGATTGAGCGTTCCAAAGGTGACGGAGCAGCGGGATTTGCACGCTGCTCCCCAAAAAATATGCCGGCAGACCGTTTATCGCGGCCCGTCGGCTTTTGTTTATCCGAGGTATGCGTCGATCGCCCTTGAAACGAACTCCGCAGTGCCTTCGCCGCCTGCGCGGTCGATATTCTCCTTAAACCGCGGGTCGCCCGAATACATATTACCAAGACCGGCGAGGATCGCGTCCGTGCACTCATACCAGTTGGCCGTGATATGCGCTTGAAGCTTTTTGACCTGCGCCTTCACCGCGGGATCGTCGGGCGCAAGCGCCCTTAACCCGCCAAATCCTTTAAAGATATCCGTCAGCCCGTCCTCGGCCGATCGCCTTTCGTCATTCGTGCGGGCGCCTTCCTTCGCTTCATATTCCTTCCACGCGGCGGTATCGCCCCAACGCCTCCTGGCCTCGGCCGCGTATTCCCTTTCCTTCGAATCGTCAAATGCCGAAAAATCCATTCCGTTTCCTCCTTTTATCATGTCCTCGGTCAGCGCGATCAGCCTTGTCAGCCTCTCGCGGCGTAACTTAAGCAGCTCGAGCTGATCGTAAAGCGCCGCACTTCGGTCAAAGCCGGGGCTGTCGAGTATCGCCGCGATATCCTTGAGCGGCATATCGAGCTCCCGAAAGAGCATTATCTCATGCAGCCGCTCAAGCGCTTCTTCGTCATACAGCCGATAGCCCGCATCCGTCACCGCCGAGGGCTTCAAGAGCCCTATCGCGTCGTAATGGTGCAGCGCGCGTATGCTCACGCCCGTCAGCGCGCTCACCTCGTGCACGGTCATCATGCCGCTCACCTCCTTATGCGGTCATTATAAACCCTAACGCTGCGTCAGAGTCAAGAACTTTTTTTGAAAAAGGTTGATTTTATCTTTAATTGGTGTATAATAATCAATGCTTTATCCGACTTAGCCGAAAATACGGGGGCGTAAATGGTTTCGACGGGGATCATGGGTGCCTGATAAGCGAGCCGAAGCCCCGTGCTTCGTAAAAAACGGGAAATTCTTTAAATATAACTGACAACAACAGCTATATGCCCGTAGCGGCCTAACGGCCCTACCGTCCGCCCATAGTTGCCCACGACTGTGGATACGGGCGTCATCAATGTGGGGAACCAACCGCAGGCCTGCCTCACCTGCGGCGGGATCTTGAGGCTGCCGGAACCGTAAGCCCGTCGGTGGGCGTGCGGCAACGAAAGACCTAATGCGCCGACTACGCTCGTAGAAAATCTTGTAGACAGTTTTTCGGACAGGAGTTCGACTCTCCTCGCCTCCACCAAAGCAGAATCAGACGAACTTTTA